>Ga0126381_100001967_pt1 | contig 22107 bp, 21 predicted proteins | sample PanSoiMetPlot_28_FD_96465 | JGI IMG/M metagenome (GOLD analysis project Ga0126381, IMG submission 96465) | Tropical forest soil microbial communities from Panama - MetaG Plot_28 | ecosystem: Environmental > Terrestrial > Soil > Tropical forest > Bulk soil | place: Panama | collected 2016-02-17
AAACCGGGAAAACTTGAGTTCGTGTGCGTGACGTAATTCCGCTTCACGTAGGGACCCGCCGCCAACAGAACAGTGCGGTGCGAATCGACATGATCGAGGCCGCCCTGTGCGTCGTCCTCGGTTACAAATACCGCCATCTCACGCCACCACCGAGTATGCGACAGATATTCGAGAATCCGTCCTAAAGCCAGATCGTTGTCTTCCACGAAGGAAACCTGATAAGGATACCCATCGGCCGGACGTTCGCGCGTCATGTGGTCGTTCGGAAGGTGGATAAAGATGAATCCGGGGAACGCCTCGCCTCCCTTTACATACTTCTCTTCTATTTCTGCGATGAAATGGTCCGCGCGATATTGATCCGGAATGTTCATGTTGAATCCCGGATAGTTCCGTGACGTATTGCGGTAAAGCGGCTCGGGCATTGGCACGTTGGTGACGAAGCGAGCGCCGGTCGGCTCTTCCTCTGCGTCCTCCGTATTGCCGGCCAGCTCGAACCCTTCGCCGAAATTGCGGAACTTCACGCCGTTGCGCTCGAGGTGATGCCATAGTGTGCCCGCTTCGGGCTGCTCTTCCGGATGCGTTGACGAGTTTGACCCCGCGAATAACAGACGGCCTGGCGATTCGGCATCCAGAATGAAATCTCTTTGCCCGCTGTACGCAGCCAGCAGCCCGCTCTCCGTCAGGATGTCCGGATAGGCCCCGGTCAGCCAGTGATGCCCATCTACGCTCACGTCCGAATCCGCGTAGAAGTTGTCGCTGAACGCCCAGCGCTGCGCGATCGAGTGATGATTCGGCGTGATCACCGCGTCCTGAATGCTGAAGTGCGTTCGCCTGCCGTCCGCCAGCCCATGCAGGCCAAGACGCGCAATCTGAGGAAAGCCGAGGGCCTTCGTGTTGCCCTTGAGAGAATTCGCTGCAGCGGTTACATCCCCAAACACTTCGTCGTATGTGCGGTTCTCTTTGACGATGAGCACCACATGCTTGATCGTCTTCGGCGGGGGCGGAGGCTCGGCGGTGGAGGGAAAGAACCCGTTCGCGGCGTAGACGATACCCGATTGTCTCGGCAGTTCGCTCTTCGCCGGGATCACAAATGTTGATACTGACCCACGATGCAGAAACGCGGGCTCGCCAAATTCGAGTAGCGGTCTCCGAAGATTCGGTCCGGTGCCGGCTCCGCGCGAATTGGCGACATACGCCCGATCGCCGAAGATTCCTACTTTTGTCGGCATCCAGCCCACCGGGAGATGGCCGATGAGCGCGTTCGCAGTAATATCCACGATGCCGACCGCATTGATCCCCGCCTCTGCGACCAGCAGCCACTTATTTACCGGGTCATACGCCATGCCGGCGGGAATAATTCCACGATAATCTTCAAGGCGCTGTATCCGCAGCGGGATTTCGGCAATCATCTTGCGAGTGCCAGCCTCAAACACACTAATCGAATCGTCGTGGGCGTTGGACACATAGACACGGTCAGCGGTCGCCAGAACACCCGAGGGAGAACTGCCTCCGGGTATCTTCGCGTCGAATGGCCGCCCTGTCCGCATCCAGTCGATCACCTTGAGGTTCGCCGGATCGCTCACGTCAACCACAGACACGGAGTTCGATTCACGCACGTTCGGATCGCCCAGCGGTGGGACCTTCACCGGACCGGCTTCGGTCTGCCGCTCCACGCCATGCGTGCTCTCCTCGGACGGAAATCCGAAAGCCGGGAACGGCAGACCGGTCCGCTTCGTGTCGTTCATCGATGCGCCGGGAATCGGCTGGTATCGGAAAACTCCGGTGTTTGTTACGTAAGCGGTGTTCCCGTCCGGCGAGAGGGCGATGGCGAAGGGCATCCGGCCAACCCGAACCGACGACACGACTTGCCCTTTTCGGGCATCGACTGCCGCAATTCGGAAGTTCGCCTGATCGACCACGTAAATCATCCGCTTCGTCGCGTCGTAGGCCAGATCGGCCGTAAAGCTGTTTTTCCACTCGCCCTGGTTCAGGCTGACGATCTTCTGATGGTTTCCCGTCGTGGTGTCTACGAGGCGAAGACGTCCGGAATTTCCCTCCGAAATCCATACGGTCCGCTCCGTTTCGAAGGCAATTCCGACAAATACCCCTTTCCAGTCCGGCTCGGATTGTTCCGCTGCATGCATATGCGGCGTTCGTGCCCACTGATGCCGCAAATCCCAGCCCTCTTTTCGATTTTCGATGATGGTAATTCCGAGGCTTTCGTAGCCAATATCGGTTGTTGCGACAGCGCCTTTCGGGCTGATGGCAAGCCCGAAAGTGCCTGGCCCTGTCTCGATCTGAACGCCCAGCGGCTTGACGATTCGGCCTCCTGGCAATATCGAACCCGATTTTCCGATGGTCGCGTACTGTTCACCGGCAGGCGGACGAAAATCCGCAGCGAACATCCGGCGCGTGGGCCCAAAACAAACAGTAAAAAACAGCAACAAAAGTGTAAACGCCATCGTCACCCTTTTTTACCGGGTTCCATGATTCTATTATCCCGGCGAACCGGACGTGATAGAGGTCACAAGCTACTGAATTCAAAAGTCTTGCAGGTTAGTTTCCGTGCTCTAATGGGTATGGAAACATACGTGCTAAGAAAAACCCGACAACAGCTGAGTGGTAGATTTTACGGAATCTTTTGGTACTACGAGTAATATCCGAATCTGCTACAGTTGTATGCTAGTTCGAACCTAAAAAGAGGAGAGAGGATACGCGATGGCTACAAGCCCGATAACGGCACCACAGCAAAAAACTCTGGAGGATCCGCTCGCTCACCTGCCCTGTTCGACGATACTCGAGTACCGCAAGGGACAGACGATCTACGGTCAGGATCAGCCTTCCACCAGCATTTACCTCGTAATCGACGGAAAGGTGAAAGTCTGCCGGATGGCGGACGACGGCCGTCAGGTTGTCGTCGACATTTATCAGCCCGATGAGTTCTTCGGCGAATCGGCGTTCCTTGGCCTGCCTCAGCGCACGGAAGTTTCTGTCGCTCTCGAAAACACCAAGGTCATGACGTGGACTACGGCGGAAATTGAAGAACTCGCCACGCGCCGGCCGAAGCTCGCCATCGCGCTTCTTCAGCTTCTGGTGCAGCGTTCGATGGATTTCGGAAGCCGCATTGAGAGCTTCTCGGTCGATAACATCGCTCGCCGTCTCGCGCGGGCGCTGATTCGCTTCTCCGAGCGCCTCGGCCATCAGAACGAAGACGGTTCGGTGCAGATGATCCCGTTTACGCACGAACTGCTTTCGCAGTACGTGGGCACGTCGCGCGAAATTGTGACGCACTACATGAACCAGTTCCGCCGGCAGGGCTATCTGCGATATTCCCGCAAGGGCATTCTGCTGCATCGCGACGCGCTGCGCGAATGGCTGCGGCAGGATCATTCAGCCGCCGCGTAAGTTACTTCGCGGGTCTGAGCAGAATTACAGTAATATTGTCCGGGCTGCCCGCCTCGTGGGCAGCCTCAATCAGGGCGCGGCACTTTTGCTCGAGCGGCGTGTCGTCGGCCAGAATCTCTTCCATGCGCTCGACGGGGGCGACTCCGTGGAGTCCGTCGCTCGAGAGCATCATGATGTCTTTGCCGGTCAGTTCCTGCGCGTAATAGCGAATTCGGACCGCGGAGCCAACGCCCACCGCCATCGTGAGCACATGACGCATCGGGTGTGTGCGCAGAACATCTTCGTCCAGCCCCAGCGGACGCCCCACTTCCTGAATCCAGGTCTGATCTTCGGTGACCGCGCGTAGGCGCCCGCTATGGCAGACGTACGCCCGGCTGTCGCCCACGCTTGCGATCGCCACATCGTGTTCGTCGGTTTCGAGCACGGCAACCAGGGTCGTGCCCATTCCTTCTAATTTGGGATCCCGGCTCGCTTCTTCGAGCACCTTCCGGTTCGCGTCCTCGACGGCGCTCAATAAAGCGGCCGCGTCGCGGTACGACGATTTGCCCATGGCTTCCGCCACCGAATCCACCGCAAGCTGCGAAGCGCGCTCCCCGCCTCTCGCGCCGCCCATCCCGTCAGCCAGCAGATATAAACCAAGCTCGGGGATGACTCTGTAGAAATCCTGATTGGTTGTTCGGACCTTACCAGGGTCCGTCAGCGCGTAGGACTCGAGCATCGAGACAATGTTCCAATATAAACTAACTCAATTCTTAAAGACAGTTGTCCGCGAGATACACTGTCCACTTGGAAATCGTCCAGGCTGACCCTGCTGTCGACTCGCGCGCCGTTCTGGAACGCGGCGATATCCTCTTTTTTCCGCGCGGGGGATTTGAAATTCCGGGCGAGATTCGCGAGGCGCTGATGGGCGCGAGCCAGGACGCCCGCAGCTTCCACAAGAATATTGCGTATAAGCCGAACGCCGATAAGGTTTCGGGGCTGGTCGATCCGAAGGAAACGGAGCGAGTGCGGCCCGCCATGCGCGAGTATTCGAAACGCGCCCTGGACTTCATGGCCAGCATTTTGCCCAAATATGCGCGGGCGTGGAAGGTGGATTACGCCAGCTTCCGCTCGATTGAAGAGCGCGGACGCGAACTCCCGCAAAACAAACGCAACGATCTGCTTCACGTCGACGCGTTCCCCACGCGGCCGGTTTTCGGCGACCTGATCCTCCGCTGCTTCACCAACGTGAACCCCGAACAGTCGCGCGAATGGCTGACGGGCGATCCGTTCGAAGCGCTCGCCGAACGCGAAGCGATGAACGCGGGGCTGGCCCGTTTCGCGTCTCCGAATCCGCTGCAAAGCGCGATGCGGGGCGCGGTCCGGGCGCTGAGCAAAGCCGGAATTCCGGTAACCGGCCGGTCGCGATATGACGCGTTCATGCTGCATTTCCACGACTGGCTTAAGAATAACCGGGAATATCAGGAAAATTGCCGGAAATATCGCTTCGACCTGCCGCCGGGTTCCACCTGGCTGGTGTTCACGGACGTGGTTCCTCATGCCGTTCTCGGCGGGCGGCTTGCCCTCGAACAGACCGTGATTGTTTCGCGCGCGAGCCTGCGCGATCCCGCCCGCGCGCCGGCTTCTATTCTGGAGAAGATCGCGGGCGTTTCTCTCACCGCCTGAGACTCTAAAACGAATTCGGATGCGGATCGCGAATCGGATCGGGGCATTTCTGCTTGCCGGCGCTCTTGCCGTGCTCGTGTTCCTGATCGCCGCTCTTCATTCGGATCAGCAGACCGATGACCGGTTGGACAGCGAAGCCGCGCGAATCGCCGAGACTGCCGATACTGCGCGCGGCGCGCTCTCCGCTTTGAAAGACGCCGAGACCGGACAGCGCGGCTTTTTGCTCACGGGCAAGGATGCGTATCTCGCGCCGTATAACGACGGCATCCGAACTTTCGATGAGATGTCAGCGCGGCTCAAGCAGTTGACCGCCAGCGATCGCGAATTGTCAGCGGCGGTTTCGCGAGTGATGGCCCTGGCCGATCTGAAGCGCCGCGAGATGTCGTCGACGATTGAACTCCTTCGCTCGAAAGGGCAAGGGGTGGCGGCCGGGCGGGTTTCGCAGGATATCGGGAAACTCTACATGGACGAGATTCGCATGAGGGTAGACCGCATCCTCGGCATGGAAGACGTCGCGCGCGCGCGGAACGCCGCGGAGGCGGCGCGTCTTAAGGCAGGCACGCGTTCGAAGGCTCTGATTGGGGCGGCGGCGCTCTTCATCCTGACGCTGCTTGGCGCGGTGTTCCTGAGTATTGAGATTCGATATGAACGCCGCCTGGCGACGAGCCTCGAAGCGAGCGAGAAAAAATATCGCGATCTGGCGGAGAACCTCGAACATCAGGTGGACGCGCGCACGCGCGAACTGAAGCGGCTCAACGCGGAACTCAGCGCGTTCTCCTATTCCGTGTCGCACGACCTGCGCGCGCCCCTGCGGTCGATCGACGGATTCAGCCAGATTTTCCTTGAGGACTACGGCGGCGCGCTGGACGAAGCAGGGCGCCGTCTCATCGAGCGGATTCGATCGGCGGCGACGCGCATGGACGGGCTGATCCAAAGCCTGCTCGATCTCTCGCGCGTCACCCGCCAGGAGCTGAAACGCGAAAAGGTTTCGATCACCGACATCGCTGCTTCATCACTGCGCGGCCTCGCGGCTGCTATGCCGGAACGCTGTGTCCAAACGATCATCGCGCCCGGCATGGAAGCGGACGCGGATCCGCAACTGATCCGCATCGTGCTCGACAATCTGATCTCGAACGCCTGGAAGTTCACGTCAAAGACGTCCCACGCCGTCATCGAGGTGGGGCGAATGGTCTGCGCGGGAAAGGTCGTCTTCTTTGTGCGCGATAACGGCGCGGGTTTCGATCCAACGCTTGCCAACCGGCTGTTTACGCCATTCCAACGGCTGCATCCGGAGAGCGAATTCGAAGGCACGGGGATCGGTCTCGTAACCGTACAAAGGATCGTGGAACGCCATGGCGGAAGGGTGTGGGCGGAGTCGCGTCCGGGACACGGCGCGACATTCTCCTTCGCGTTATCGTAGTAGAGCGCATGACGGACCCGAGCCTCCTTCTGGTCGAAGACAACCCCGATGATATTGCTCTCGCGCAGCGCGCGGTAACGCGCGGCGGCATTCGGGCAAATCTCGTTGTTGCGCGAACGGGCAAGGAAGCGTGGGATCTGCTGAACGCGTCGGCGCGGCTGAAACAGCAGCCGAAGGCGGTTTTTCTCGACCTGAACATGCCGGAGTGGAGCGGCTTCGATCTGCTCCAGCGGGTGCGCGCCAGCCATCCGATCGCGTCGCTTCCGATGATCGTTCTGACTACTTCCAGCGAACCGGCGGACGTGGAGCGCAGCTACAAGCTCGGCGCCAACAGCTTCGTAACGAAGCCGCTGGACTTCAAACAGTTCTCGGACGTTTTCGCCGCCATGTCCGCCTATTGGGGCGGCATCAACGAGACGATCTGACGTGCGCGCGATTCCGTCGGTCGATTACGTTGAAGCGCGCGATCTGGTGGATCGGATCGTTAACGAGATTCGCGCATCCGGCGGCGCCGGCGTAATCGCTGTGGTCGATCCTTATGGCGAACTCGTCGCATTCGCGCGCATGGACGGCGCGCCGGTATCGTCGATTCGGATCGCCGCGAACAAGGCTTACACAGCCGCGCGGGAACGCAAAGCCACCGAGGAAATCGGCAAGAAGGCCCGCCATCCGGAGAAGGGTTTTGACATCGCTTATTTTGGCGATGAACGCTTTGTCGGATGGGGCGGCGGCGTTCCGCTGGTGCGCGATGGACAGGTGATCGGCGCGGTGGCGGTCAGCGGGCTTCCGCAGGCGGAGGATATCCGTCTGGCTACCTGGGCGGCGAGCCTGATCGCTTAGGCCACGCCGCTTCTCACCGTCATTGTTTTCGTCTGCAAGGCCTCCCCAAAAGGTAGCCGGGCACGAATTCGCGTTCCTTCGCGCGGGGCGCTTTCAATATCGAGAACGCCGCCCGCGAGCCGCACCCGCTCCTTCATGCTCGTCAGGCCCAGCCCTCGCTTCGGGGTTTTTCCCTGAGAGTCGAATCCTTTTCCCCAGTCCCGGACGACCAGCTCCAACTCGTCGCCAAATTCATTCAGCGAGATCTCGGCCCGCTGCGTTCCCGAATGCTTCACGGCGTTGCGCAGCGATTCCTGCGCGACCCGGTAAAGACAAAGCGCCACGTCATGCGGAACCATCTCCGATTCCAGATTGATCTTCACATCCACGACAATGCTGGTGAGTTCCGTCCGATCAAGAGCATATTGTCTCAGGGCGGCGCTCAACCCCACAGTCTCGATCAGCGCGGGATGAAGAGCGTGGGAGAGCCGATGAATATCGTCATGGAGGGACGTCAGCCGGTATTGGAGTTCGTCGAATTTTCGATACTCTTTCGGAAGCGAAGAGGCCATATCCCTCCGAATGGAGCTGACAGAGAGACCCGCCGCCGCCAGTTGCTGGCTCAAGTCGTCGTGCAACTCGCGGGCGATTCTCTTCCGTTCTTCCTCCTGCGCGACGATCAGTTTTCCTGCAAGGTCGCGGACCTCGTTCTCAGCGCGCCGGCGCCGCGATCCCTGAACAAGGAGCGCCAGAATCAGGGCGCCCTGGGCGAGGCCAATCAGAATTGATATCAGAATCTCCCATTTGTATTGCTCCCAGGGCGGGGGCTGACGGAAGCTGATAAGGCTTCGGGCGGGCAATAGCTTCTCATTGATACCCCATCGCTGGAGTTGCCGCCAATCGAATGCCATCGGGTGCTCGGGCACGGCAGTCTGTATGGGAATTGCGGCGGGTTTTTCGCCTTTGAGCACGCGGGCGATTATCTTTGCGCCTGCCAGATAGCGTTCCTGGAACGCTGGTACCGGGCCACCCACCAGGCCCCGGCCCAGGTTTCTGCCCACAAGACTGTACACCGGAGCGTTGGCTGTTTCATAAAGCAGCGTTGCGGCGCCGCTATCCGCCAGCGTGTGGCCCTGCGAGTCGGCGCGGAAAGAAAGCTGGATTATGACCGATTTCGACGGCAGTCTCCTCGTAATCGCCAGCATGTCCAACAAAGGAAGATCGGTCAGGTAACGGAACTTCACCTTGTTTTCGAAATGCTGGAAGAGCTTTCGTTTTTCCTCCAGATTTTCGTGATCCATCGGCGAGCTTCCACCGAATACGATGACCTGCTTAGTGTCCGGATGAATTCGCAGAATCTCGCGCATCGCGCCTAACCAATCATCTTTGTGGACCACGCCGGTGATATTCGGGGCCAACGATACGCCCTGTATCTGGCTGGACTCGATCGATAGGAAAACGATCGGAACGTCCGGAAAGACATCACTCAGGTAGTTGCGGGTAAAATCCAGCGCCTGAAACTCGATGGGGACGATGACGTCAATCGAGCGATTCTGATAGAGCGATTTCAGGTTCCGGATGAGAATGCGCCGGTAATCGTCTTCGGGAAAGCGGTCGAGTTCCAGGTATTCGGTGTAAACGTCAACACTGCGCCCGAGGATTTTTTCGAGGGCCGGGACCGTAATCTGATCGAACGCCGAGAGTCGTTCGGGGTCAGCATTGAAGGAATGCAGCGCCAACACCCTAGGCGCACGATTGCTATCAGCCGAGGCTTCCTGCGCCACTGCGACAAGAAATACCAGTGCCAGAACCCAACGCGCCCAGGACCGTCGGGTAAGTGGCGGCATCGCCCTACTATATCGCGCGGACAAAAAAACGCGCTGCCGGTGAGGCGGCAGCGCGTGGGTCACTCGCGAAGAGAGAGGGTCTACCAGCGACGGTAACCGCGGTAATAGCCGCCGTAGTAACCGTAGTGGGGACCAATGACCACCGAGAAACCCGGGCCCCAGTAATACGGATAAGGATAATAAGCGGGGCCATAATAAGCCGGAGGAGGCGCAGCCGCGTAGGGGGCGGGATATCGGGGAGCGGGATATCCGGGCGCGGGAGGACGCTGCGCATAGCCCTGTGGCGGCGCGTTGTTCTGGGCATAGTCCTGACTGCCTACGTAATGAAATGCCTGCGGCGCACGATCCGTAGCGATTTCGACGGGCTGCTGAATCCTGAATGTCAGCATCGATTCCGGAGGAATGACCGTCGGCTCTCCGCGGGTCAGCAGCACGCCGATTATCCCGGCAGCGGCGCCCGCGCCCGCGCCGATGGCAGCGCCGGTTCCCCAGCCCGCCGCCGCGCCGATGGCGGCTCCGAGTCCGGTGGTTCCGGCGATAGCGGCCGCGTCACGACCTTGAGAAGTGGGACCGACGTGGCCGAGCATTTCCGATTGAACAGAAAGCTGCTGACCGTCCGCCGCAGTTATTCCCGTCAACTCGACGCCGAGCTTCGACACGCCTTCGACCTTGCCCGCCCGCTGGGCTTCGGTGACACGACCATAGACCGTCTGACCGGGCTGGGCCACGACGACGCCATCGACAATAACGGGTTCGGCGAGCGTGGCGACAAACGTTTGGCCCGGCGCAGAGTGGTCGGAGGAAAGGACCTGAGCCGTGCGGACGATGACGTAAGTGCCCGGTTTGATCGTCAGGCGCGGAGGAACCGCGGGGGCGTAGTTTCCGTAGTTCGCGCCCTTCTGATTGCCCGAGGGCAGCGGCGTATAGGGATTGGGAAGCTGCGACGGCGGAGCGGGTGGCTGGTTGGGATCCGGAGCGATATCCGGCTGCGTTTGCTGCGTGTAGGCGCCATCCGCCGGGCGCCACGGATGCGGCTGGTCGTTCTGCGCAAAGGCGTTCCCGGTGAGGATCAGGCTGGCCGAAAGAACCAATGTCTGAAGGTGTCGAGGACCCATGTCAAACGGAAGTATGCACGCGGTTTGCCACGCGTAAGTGGCTCAAAAAAAAGAGTGAGATTGGAGAAGCCCGTGGCGCATCGCCACCACATTGGTTGTTTTCAACCAGAGGGTCAGCGGACAGTAAAGGGGATTACTGATTCTTTGGTAGCCGGCGCTGTCCGGGCGGTCTTGAGGTCCACGTCAAACGCGCGGTTCAGGTGGTTGCCGGAGACGTCTTCGAGGGCGTTGTCGGCCACGATGCTCCCGGCGCCTGACTTCCAGGGAGCGGCGGGCGTGAACCTCCATTCGGTCTCGTTGCGGGAGATGGAGACGGCGCCGTTTACTCCGGGCACTCGGATCATGCGCTGGACGAGCGCCCAATCCATGGGCTTGGGGAAGTCGACGACGAGCGGCTCAGTCGTGCCGCTATGGGGCGGCTGAACTTTCCAGAGGCGGGGCTCGGGAAGGTCACGGTCTACTGGCCCTCCGCGGAAGATTTTGTGAAAGCCCTCGGCGAGGGTGACGCCTCGGGCATCATGCCAACCGTTGTCGATCATTACTGTATAGGTCTGGCCCTCACGGATCGGGAGACCATCCTGAAGCGCGGGGACGAGTCCGCGTTTGATGCGACCGGGATCGAAGAGAACGGTGAGACGGCGGTTGTCCGGGTCCCAGAGTTCCTGCTCGATTTCGAGGAAGGCAAGTTTGACCTGACGCCCGTCGCTATCGAGGAGGCGGATGTGGCTCCATGCCTCACCCTTGCTCATCGGCGCGGAGAAGCAGATGTAAAGCTTGAGCGTGTTGGCGGGCAGGATATCGGCAGTGGGATAAATCTGCTCCACGCGGGTTGAAGGCTCGGGACCGGGCGGAGGATCGAAGACGGCGGTGATTGGTCCGATGCCGGGCGGCGCGAAGACCGCGCGATACGCGACGCGAGAGACAGGGTAGCGCGGGTGAAAAACAAGATCGCCGTTCTCGACGGCGTAAGAGCCCATGACTGGCTGGGAGTCGTCGGCGGTCGTGTAGACGCGGAAGATCGACACCCATCCTTCGACGGGTTCGGCATCAAATGGGGCGCCGGCGACCCGGAAGGCGCCGTTTTGGAGATGGATGGAAGGAGGCTGCGCGGCGGCGAAGAGCGCTGTCAGCACCGCCGCCGCGCAAAACCGGAGGATCACGGAAGAGGAATGGAACGAAGGTCCATGGTCCCGTTGTTATCGCTGAGGATGAGGGCGTTGCCGCTATCGAGCGAGGTCAGATGCTTCACGTTCGCGAGGTCAGTCACATGCTGGAAAGGCACACCCGCGGGTTCAGTCTGCGCGAGGATCGGTTTGTAGGTCTCGAGATGGTCGGCGGAGAGTTTGAGGACGCCGTGCGCGCTGTTGGCCATCAGGATGAAATCGTGGCCATCCTTCTTATAGGCAATCATGTCGAGCGGGCGATTGCCGGCTCCGAGTTCCGCAATGGTGGTTCCTTTTACTTTCGCGCCGGGCTTCAGATCACTCATCGGGATGGTCACGAGGGGAGTGCAGGTGTAAGCGGCCACAATGAACGGTTTGTTATGAATCGTGTACGGAACGAAGGTGCGGACGGGCGAGTTGGTCTCAAAACGGCCGTGCGAACCGTGGTAGATCTCGATGCTCGCTCCGTTGGCCACGGACTGGAAGGGGAAGGGAATCGTGCGCAGGTTGGAGGAGAATTCTTCGTTCGAGAGACCAGCAACGAGCAGACGGCCATCGACGTAGGCCATCTGGGTGATGGTGTCGAGGCGGGGGTTTCTTCCGCCGGGGACGGCGTTCGGGGCGTTCGGAATGCCGACGATGGAGTGCGGGACGTGGTCGAAGGAGACCTCGGTCATTTTGCCTGAGGCGTCGAGGCGGAGGATGACGGGGATGGCGTCCGGGCCGCGGCCGCGCGAGACCGAGAGGTAGACGTTCTTCGAGATGGGATTCACTTTGACGTCATTGATGATGACGTCGGTTGGCGCGACGCCCAGGAGAGCGGCGACCTTTTGATTGATTCCGCGGATGTCGATGGCTGGGGCGGAAGCGGCGGGTTTGGCGTCGCGGGTATCGACGGCGACGATGTTCGCGGCGACGGAATCGCCGATAAAGAGGATGCCGTCAGGACCGAAGGCGAGCGGTCCGGCGGATTTAAGCTGCGGGTTTCCGGTGGTGAAGCCGGTGGTCGTGCTTGCGGCGAAGGCGAGCGCGGCGGCGAAACAGAGGGCGGCGGCTCCGCGAGACACAGTCGTTAGAAGCATGGGTCACTCTCCTGAGGGTTGAATTTATCATTTTTCGCGCGGAGAGATATTTTAATCCGGAGACGCGCGTACAAAACGAAACCGGGGCCCGAAGGCCCCGGTTAAGGAGCGGACGCTGAGGTCCGCGCCGCGTCGATCAGATTTGACCCTGTCGTTGTTACTTCCTGGTCCCCTTCGAATCGGGGTAGTTCGATCGTAGCATGCGGGGGAATGTGGGTTTACGGAACGAACTCAGCCGTCGTGGCCTTCTTCTAGTTTGCCGAGGCGGCGCTCGTGATTCGCGACGAGGTCAGTCAGGCCGGTCATGGCTTTGGTTAGGCGATCGAAGTTCAATTGGGTCAATTCGGCGAATCGGTCGAGGCGGTCATCGAAAGCTTCGGCCCTTTTGCCCCAAGAGGCGATCTGGTAGCCGAGTGTTGCCAGTTGGGCGTCCAGAGAAGCCGTCTTCTGATTTACCGAGGCGATTTGGTCCGTCAGTTCGCCGATCTGACGGTCGTGCGACTCAATCGACTGCCTCAGAAATTCCATTCGCTTTTCGAATGTCACTTGAAACGATTTTAGCGTCTGTCGGTCCGGATGGATATTTTTGTCGCAAAACGAAACGGAGCGGCGATGCAAAACGAACTCAGGCAGCTTTGTCAATGCGTTGCAAAACGAACTTCCCGGAGGCGCCTCGGGCGATCTCAGGAGTTTCCGCTGTAACGCTTACCTCCGCGGTTTCCTTACTGCGGCCACCCTCGCGTATCGGTAAGGACTGAAGCTGAAAGAGCATTTTCAGATTGGCGTGGATGTTGCGCGTGATGCGGTGCTCGTAGAGCGAGATCAGGGCGAACAACCGCGGGTCATGAATGAAGGTGAGGGCTTGGACCATGGCGTGGTGGATCTGGGGATGGTCGGCTTCGATGTCTTTGTAGGGACCGGAGTGGCCCCAGGTGAAGACGTTTTCCTCGATGGCGTGGAGGCGGTTGAGGCGCCAGTTGTCCTGGCCGATGCGGCGTGCGATCTGACGCTCGAGAAAGTTGCGTGGGTTCAGGTCGTCGACGATGGCATCGATGAAGTTGAAGTATACGGCGCGGTCGTGTTCGCTCATGACGGCGACCTGTGCGGTGATTTTGTCGCGGCTGGCCTGGAGTTTGGCTTTGTTTACGGCGGATTTGTTCATAGAGTCCTCGGATAGGGAGTATGGAGACACTTGTCCTGTGACGCGGGCGGCCCGGCGCAGTTTATGGCTGCGCCGGGCTCTGATTTCTTTTAGACCGGTTCGCTACGCCGGTTCCGGATTTCGTTTCCACTGGAAGCTCCGACTTCCGGGGAAGACTTATTCATCGAATCGATTCGACGTACCGTTTGGTCAGGCGGAGGATTTTGAGGTCCTCCGGCCCGCGAAGAGCCTGCTGGCCAGCATAGGCTTTGGCGGGGAAATTCGGTTAGGAATGCCCTCGCCTCTGACTGGAGAGTTGCACGGCGCGGGGCGGGATTCAGGGGTGGTCGGCGTATGTGGTTGAGAGTTGGGGAAATAAAAGCGAGAAAAAGTCCGGACGCTCCTGACAGCGATCAGCCTAAGCTTTCCAGATTTCGCCGGATGGTCTGGGTGCGCGGATCGTCCGGCCCAAAGCGCCTCAGGTATTCTTCGCTTTGTGCATCAAGTCGCGTGCTTGGTCGATCTGGCCTAGATCTTTGAGGATCAACGCCGGATTCCATCGCCTCGGGTCGATGTCGGAATGTCCGGGCTCGAACGTCTTCTCTGCTGAGTCCAGCGCCATTTGCATCAGATCGCGCGCCTCCTCCAACTGCCCCAGATCCTTCAGCACCAGCGCGAGATTCGCTTGATTATGTGCGGTATACGGGTGTTCGGGCCCGAACCTCTCCTCATCGCCGTCGCGGGTCAGGCGGCGGTAGAGTTCGCGGACGAAGTCTTTGTCCTTACTGCTGTGGCTTAGGAAGACGCGGTGGCGCGCGCCGGGCATAGGTCAATATGCTAGCGCAGGGGATTCTTGGCCGGAAATACGAGGTCGAGGCCGACCTGCAAGAGTTCTCCGTGGTCGAAGTTCCCGGGGAGCTGCTGGAGAAACGTATCAATCTCATCGGGCCAGACTCCAATCAAACCGACGAGAGCCGTGAGAGCGAGCTTTGGATCGGCGAGCGACTGTGTGAGCACGGGCCGGTACTGAGGAAATTGCCCGTGGCCGGAGCCCATCAGACCTACCAGAGCGCGCAACGCGCGGAGCCGGAGATCTTCGCCGGGGTGCAGCAGCGCGGTCGATTCTTTTCGCGTGACCAACATTTCCAGCTGCGGCATTGCGTTGGTGTTCCCTATCCGGGCGACGAGGTAGCATAGCTCGCCGAGAGCGCGCACGCGATCGGGGTCAGGCCGCTGGAACTCCGCCACCCAGCGTGACAGGAGTTGGGTCGATGCCGCGCGCAGGCCTTCCCGCCAGGCCGAGTCCGATTCCGCAAGATCGACGAAGATATCGGCGGGATCTTCGTCGTGAGCCGGAAGCGGTAGCGGGCTCACATATGGGCCTCGGGCACCACTTAGCCGCGCCTCAATCAGCGCTTCGAGATTGGGCGGCGGAAACTCGAATTCAAAATTGCGAACTCTCATGGCTCGGAGCGGATCAGACTGCCGGATTCATCAGGAGTTTGCCGTAATCGATGGCCGGCGCGGACTTCGCAACGGGGCCGTAGACCCGCAAACCGACCTGCGGGCCGTAGCCGGAGGGTATTTGGAAGTCGGCGTGAACGGCTTCGGTGGAACCTCGCCCGCATCTGCCGCCGCCGTCCATGTCGACAGTGTAGCCCCAGTTCGGTCCACCGGTCCCCCGTCTCTTGGCGAAGATCCAATTCGATGCGCCGCCCGCCCAGGAGTCCAGAACGGTCGGCGCTTTCAGCGCGACTGGTTTCGTCTTTAACAGGCTTACGGGATAGGTCATCTCTACAAGGTGTCCGGTATCGATGTGCTTGAGACCAAACCGATCGCGCGCACGGTCCGCAGTGGCTCGCCAGGGTGGATGGTCGGAGAGGGTACACCAGATGGGGTAGTCGGGCCGACCGAAGTGCTTGTTATCCAGACTCGCTCCCGCGATGATTCCGGTATTGATGTGATTCGCCAGCGTAGACCAGTTGGCAGGCGGGATCGGCAGAGGAGAAAGCATGTACTTGAGAAAGTGGTCCAGCCGCATGAAGCGGTAGAGGCGCTGGGCGTCATTGACAACCGCAAGGGGATTACCGGAAAGAGCGAAGTAAGAGCGCCTGCGCCCTAAGACGGTGTCGATGGTCTCACATGCATCCGGTCCTATGTGCGTGGCCGCGACCTCCAGCAGGAAATCGAGCCACACCTGCGGAGAGATATCATTGCGATCGCATTCGCGGTCAATATTCCGCTGGATCAGCCGCAGATCGTCGCTGCCGGAAAGCCCGCCGTACCAAAAGTTTAACGACGCCTGCACGTTTGGCGGAAAATGCGCGAGCGCATAGCTGCCGAGTGGCACCGCATCAGTTTATACCGAGCGCCAGCTCCGGGCCAAAACAATCCCCGATGCTCAGGCGTGGCTACTTTAAGACTGGAGCGGTGGTAAATGGCTCGATCCCGAATTTCGGATAGACTTCGCTCGGGTAGTAGAAGGTTCCGTCCTTTACAACCATTCGGATTTTTTTGATGGCCTTCAGATCTGTCGTCGGATCGCCGGGAACGAGGAAGAAGTCGGCCAGTTTGCTCTTTTCGATCGAGCCCAGCCGCTGAGCCTGGCCGACGTATTGCGCGGTCTCCAGCGTGGCGCGTTTCAGAATCTCCGGCGGCGTCATTCCGGCGCGCTGATAAAGCTCCAACTCGCGGTGATAGGTGAAAGAGCCGCCCGTGTCCGTGCCGAAGACAATGAACACGCCACGGTCGTGCAGGATGCGGACAGTCGCCAGCAGTTTTTCGAAGGCTGCGCGATCTGCCTGATCGTCACCGGGGGCCGATATATCGACGAGCGCCTTCATCGCATCGCGCCGATATCCGATCGGCATGTGATCCAGATAGTCCACCGCGCCGGGAGGTGCTTGACCATCGCGGTTCTGAGTGAGTCGCTCGTGAATACCCAGCGTGGGGTCAATCGCTTTGTGGCCGTCGACCATGAGTTGTATGGTGTGCTGCACTGCGGCGCTGTTGAGATCGAGCGCCGGGAGCCGCTTGAGCGCCGTGAGGCGGAACAGGGTGCGCGTGTCCTCGCCTTTTCCGATCACCCATCCGAGCACGAATTGATTGATGTGGGTGATTTCGTCGTAGCCGGCTTCGATCATCTGGTCGGCGGTGGCGAACGCGGGCACATGTCCCGCCACGCGCATGCCGAGCAGATGCGCTTCCTTCGTCATCGCAGGAACCCACGCGGGATTCATGCTGTTGTAAATCTTGATCTGCCAGTATCCGCGCGCGCCGTACCATCGGACCGCGTCAAGAGCCTTTTCCTGGCTGTCCACGACGATTCCGTCGTTTGCGTTGAACGGGCTCTTGCCTTCGATGAATCCGGAGCGGATCACGTGCGGGCCACCGATTTCACCGCTCTCGATACGCTGAATCAACGCGTCCAGAACTTCGTTGGCGTTGCCCATGTCGCGGACGCTGGTAGTTCCTGCCATCAGATTCAGAAGGGCTCCGTCCTGACTCAGGTGAGCATGCATTTCATACATCCCGGGTATCAATGAACCGCCCGCGCCATCGATAGTCACCTCGTCCGGCGTGGGCGGGGATGCAAGCGGCTCAATAGCCGCGATCTCTTTGCCGCGCACGACGACCGATACCAGTTCTGTCAGACGGGAAGCCTTCGGATCAAAAACCCGGACATTAGCGATTCGCACCGGATTCGAATAGCGATGAGCCACATCCTTTTCGATATTCGTGAACCGCTGAGCTTCCCATTCACCCGCCAGTTTGCGGAGACGCGTTTCTTCCTTTTCATAGCCCTTGCGTACAAGGACGAAGCGCGGATCGAGGTGGGCGACCAGGTCACCTTTTTCGTCGAGCAGCAGCATCGTCGGCGAGAGATTGATGCCGATAAGGTCGTAGCGGGTGGCTTTCAACGGCTTCTCGCCTTCCAGGGTGAGCGACTCGCCTTTTTCGAGGCGGAGCGTGCCGCCGGGCAGGGCGGCCATGCTGAGTCCGGGCGCGCGTAGCAGAGCGTGCGCCAGAATTTGCTCAGACCAGGGGCTGCCCGCCTGACTTATATAAAGCGCGGGCTGACTGATGGCGGTTGATTTGGCGCCGGTGGAGTCCGTCCATTCGGCGAGGGAGGCCGTCTGGCGGAAGCGCTCATCGACTTTGCTGCCGAACGTCGTGCTGCCTTTGATGGACCATTCGAGCGGGAGTCCGGCGGGCCCCATGCGGATGCTCTCGGTGATGGTTGGACCGCGGCCATTGTCTTTGACGTCGAAATCGACTGAGGTGACGTCGCCTTTGGTATCGGCGATGAGGCGCCCGACGTTCCGGCCGCCCAGAATCATGGAGAAGGTCGAGGTTTGGGCGGGGACGAGCGAGGAACTCAAGGAAATGATCGCCGCGAGAACGACGCAACGAGTGGTCATTCCAGGAGTGTAGTCCTACCGACGTACCAATTGCGTCTTGAGCTTTTCTGCCCGTTTCGCTTCACCTTCGGTAAGTGTCTCGCGCAACTTCAGCAGAAGCGGATCTGCGTCCTTCATGGAACCCTCGTGGGCCAACTCAAGCCACGCGAGCGCCTGAACGGGATCGCCTTTATTTTCGCCCGGCGCCTGACTCAACAGTTTGCCGAGTTCGAACTGACATCTGGCGTTCCCCCTCGCCGCGCAGAGCCGAAAATAGTATCGAGCGCGGTCCTGGTCAGGCGGGCTGAGCGTGTCGCCATTTGCGTAGTGCGAGCCCAGATACAACTGGGCTGCCGGACTTCCGTGCATCGATGCGTCGCGGAGGAGTTTCAGGCCCTTCTCCCTGTCGGCAGGCATGTGTTGTCCCTCGATGTTAAATACTCCGAGGACGTACAGTGCGTGTTTGTCGTATTTCTCCGACGCTCTTTTGAGTAAGCCCATCCCACCGCTAACGTCCTGCGATACCTCCTTGCCTTCAATCATCCATTGCCCCAGCACGGACATGGCTGGAGGGTAGCTCTCTCTGGCGAGTTTATTGATCGATTCGACGGCTTTTACCTTTCGCTCGGAAACGGAAAAATTGTGGATGGCCTCGTTGTAGGCCGTCCGATGATCCTCCGCTTTCGAGTCGAAAAACAGGCCCGGGAATCGAAAGTTGACCTCGAGTGCGGCCCGTACGTTGACTGGCTTACCTTCCTTTTCCGCCGGCTTAAATACCCATTTCTGAATTGCCTCGACACCCTTTTCGTCTAAGCCATAGCCGATCGGGCTCATCAGTTCGATGTCGCGGGCTCTGCCGCTCTTGTCAATTACGATCGAATACAGCGCCGTACCCTGAACTCGCTCGCGCTCGGCCTCGGGCGTATATGCAGGATCGACTTTGTGGAGCACAGCCGGGGAACTCACCCCGCTACCAACTCTGTACACGGAGTCTGTATCAGCGCCGAATGCGAATGAAGCAAGGCTAAGAAAGGCTACCAGGACCTGGAGCATGAGATCCCATTATCCTGGTGACCGAAACTGGCTTAGGATCGGACGGACTCATCAGGGTTCGAGGTCCATCCGATCCTTATAGCAGGCGGCTTCGCTGCTTGCAGTCCAGAATGTTTCCGGGCTGGCCGAGGACCGCTTTCCGCCGTTTAGTGCAGGCGGTCGAAGGTGTTGTTGCCGTCGTCCACGTAGTAGACGCCTTCGCCGGAGGGTACCAGCGCGAGTCCGAACAGCGTGCCACCGCCCATTCCCGAGACGTCTACGCCTTTGACGGCGGCCTGAACTCCGCTGGGCGTCGTCTCCACCATGTTGCCGTCGCCAGAGTTCACGGTGATGATGTCGCCATTCAGAGCGACTATCAGGCCGAGCGGGCCATTGAGCGCGCCGTTTTGCGAAATTGTGTCTCCCGCGGCGGCGGGTTGGGTGCGGGTCAGCGCGTTATGGATCACTGCTATACGGTTCCGCAGCGTGTCGGCGACATAGAGGTCGCCGTTGGTCGCGAGACCAAGGCCCGTGGGGCCGATCACCAGGGCCATGGGATCGGTTCGTTGTTGGAAGGCGTCCGCGATCGTCGTGCGGCTGGTCTCGTGGGGCGTGCCGCCTGTGGGCGTCTGAAGCAGGATGCGAACAACGCTTCCTTTCGAGACAACGGCGCCATTCGCCGCCACCGTTCCGTTAAGAACATTGGTGACGAACAACACCGCGGAGGTATCTAAGTCGAGCGCAGTCATGTCCCATGGGCCGTTGATGCTGTCGCCCGAGAGAGTCGCAACCGCGTGGCCGCTGCTGTTCAGGACGATCAGGCAACCAGCTTTGGCCGTCGCGGAAGTGCCATCCGTGGTGGGCAGACTACCTACAACGACAAAGCCCGAGCGCAACGCGACGAGGGCCGTTGTCAGGCCTACTCCGCCAGGACAGGGACCGGGCAAGCGCGACGCGTCGATGGTTGCGAATACGGTGACGTGGCCGGTGGGGGTGATTTCGACGATGGTTGTGCCGGTTCCCTGAAAATTAGCCGAATTGTTGAAATTGCTGACCAGGATGCTGTTCTGGTGCAGAGCTCCCATAGTGACCGGGACAACTGCAACTCCGTACGGATTGACATCGCCATTGCCAGGAACAGTAGAAACGATTGTTTGCCTGATGGTGAATGGCGAGATGAACGCGTTATTGGTACTGCCGGCGGCCAATGCCTGCGAGTAAGTAAGGACTGGGGCCGCGGTCAAAAAACAGATGGCGAGAACGCGCATTTTCCGACCTCCTCGGTGATGTCGCCCCAGAATGGCACGCCGGCGCGCTCGAATTGTAAAAGAGTTGTGAACAGGATGGCAGCGAGGGGATGCGGATCACACTAACGGGCTTCGGAGTGGGTCGTGCGTTACTGATCGCCTTCCCGAAGCTTGTTCGAGAGTTGGTCATTGAGAACCGCTTCTACCTTTTCGCGGGCCTGCGAGGAAATCGAAAGGCGCAGCGGTTTTGAGGAATACGTGGTGAGCGACAGCAGGCCGGTTTGGTCCCAGCTATAGGCGGCAATATCCGCCCAGCGAATCAGTCTTGCAGGCCCGAGATGGCCAGAGTCCGTCATTAGCCATCGACGCGGGCCTCGGATGAGCATGAACCCGAAGAACAGGTACTGTGCGATCGCCATATTGAACCCCGATGGTTGCGGCTGGAAGAGACTCATTGTCAGGCCGATCAGTCCGAGTGCTCCGCCGACGGTCAGAATGATGACGCCACCAAGGGGAAAAGTGAAGCCGAGCCTCACCAGGACCGCGCCGGCGATCCGGCGATCCGGCGATCCTCCAGACGTTGGAGAATTTCGCCGAGGAAGCCTCCGCACATCGCGTAGACGGTCAAGATAGCGATCCGCCCGCTCCAGCGTTGCGTCTGCGCCGCGACGATCGCGAGCAGCGCGATACCGAGAGAGAAAAGGAGCAGCACCGGCATGATGCCGAAGCGCCGCGACGCTCCCGGCCTGGTTTGGTATAGGCCGATCCCGATCAGAATGGAACCGGCGAAACAAATTGAGACACCGGCCACAAGTTCGCCTGCAGAAGGAGTGAGGAGGGGATGGGCGAGCGTTTCATAGGTTCGCGCCAAAGGCGAGCAGACGGCCGTCGCAATCTTTCACGACAAACTCACGGGAATGCCACGGCATGTTTGAAGGCTTCCGCGTAAATTCGACGCCGCGGGCGGCGTATTCGGCGTAAAGCGCATCCGCATCTTCGATGAACACGTAGGCGTCGAGCAGTTCGTCTGCGTACTTGTCAGGGTTGGCCCTGGGCGGCTCGGCGCAGCGGAAGTGAATCGCTTGCTGGTCGCGCGTCAGGATGGCGTATACGGGCGGATCCTGCCACGTGCCCTGGCACTGGAAGCCCAGCTTTTCTTCGTAATATGCGACGGTGGCGGGAATATCCATCGTGAAGAACACGGGCACAATCTGGCGGATCATGGGGCAAGTCTACTTCAGGCGCAACACGGCCGATAAAGTATGTACTGATTATTCATGGCTCCACGTTTCGTCTGGTTCCTTTTCGTCCCTATTCTTCTTGCCGCGCAGCGCGATCTGGTTTCTTATGTCAACCCGCTGATCGGGACGAAGAAGAGCAAGATCGGGTATGGCGGGACCATGCCGTTTGTTTCGCCTCCGTTCGCCATGACGAACTGGACGCCGCAGACGCGCCAGAACAAGATCAGCGTCACTTCTTATGAGTACGACGATGCGGCGATCACCGGGTTCATCGGTACACATCAGCCAGCGATCTGGATGGGAGATTACGGCTACATCACCCTGATGCCGCAAGTTGGTGAACTCCGCACAGCGCCGGAAGCGCGAGGCCTCGCTTTCTCGCATAACGACGAGGTTGCGAGGCCGGATTATTATGCCGTGTCCCTGCGGCTTGCGGGCGGCGGACGCATTCGCGCCGAGATGACGGCGACCGAGCGTTGCGCGTATTTTCGGTTCCGGTTTCCGGGCGGCGGCTCCGCGCGCGTTCTGGT
>Ga0126381_100001968_pt1 | contig 22107 bp, 11 predicted proteins | sample PanSoiMetPlot_28_FD_96465 | JGI IMG/M metagenome (GOLD analysis project Ga0126381, IMG submission 96465) | Tropical forest soil microbial communities from Panama - MetaG Plot_28 | ecosystem: Environmental > Terrestrial > Soil > Tropical forest > Bulk soil | place: Panama | collected 2016-02-17
CACACCTTGATTCGATTAGGCGAAATGTGCCTGCCATTTCCGGATCTCATTTGGCTGGCGTCCCTGAGCAAGGAGAAGCATGACCAGGAACAGATGCTGGAGAGCCTTGGTCAACTCTACACGCGCGGAGTTCAGATTAATTGGGCGGAGCGCCATCGGCCTTTTGCGGGACGAAAGATCGCTCTTCCCACCACTGTTTTCGAAAAGCGACAATTCTGGCCGGAAAGGGCGCAGCAACCAGCTTCAACACTGACCCGGTTTGCGGCGCCAGCCTTAGAAAGCAATGCGGGTCACACTCAGCTCCTCGGACGCCGTCTTCGCTCACCATTGGAACAGGTCCAGTTCGAGGCGCACGTGAATTTGGCCTCATTGCCTATGCTGGAGGACCATCGCATATTGGGTACGCTCCTCATGCCTGGTGCGGCACAAATCGTGCGCGTTCTGGCAGCCGCCGAGGAACTGACGGGTCGACGTCACCTAGAGTTGCGCGAAGCCTTGTTTCCAGAGCCGATGATGCTGGGCGACGCAACCGATGCCCGTATTGCGCAATTGGTACTTACTCCGAAGGAGGACGGATACGACTTCAAGATCGCCAGTGTCGCCCAGGCGGATAGAGACGATTCCCGCTGGCGCGTGCATCTCACGGGGCACATCCTCGCGCTAGAGGATGAAACCGACGGAATGGAGAGCACTGTCTCCCAGATTGTTGCGGGGGAGCTTTCCAACATCGATGGTTCAGTGGAGCAGCTTTCGGGTGAGGATTTCTATGCCATTCAGGCAAAAAACGGCTATGCACTGGGGCCCACGTTTCGTTGGTTGGAACGCGTGTGGCTGGGCAAAGATGATGGGCTGGCGTTACTCCGTATGCCTCGCGAGTTGACGAGCAGCACTTGGCAGGGCTTGCACCCCGGGCTCATCGACTCATGCTTTCAGGTGGCGAGCAGGGCGGCAATTATTGCCCCAGAGATGAAGGCCACAGATGTTCTTGCTCCGGCTGCAATCTCAGGTTTTCGATTTTTTGGCGATCGCCTGGATAAAGCACTGCAAGGACATCTATATTGCCGGGTTTCTCCGCTCGGCCTAAACGAACAAAACATGTCCCTGAGATTGTCAGTCTTCGATCAGGCCGGGAATCTAGTTTTTTTCATCTCTGAACTCCATTTGCGATACCTCTCTTTTCGTGACCTTCTGGATAGCACGCCAGCTAAGTTTGACGAATCGTTCCGTCGGATCGTGTGGTTGGATTCGACGTTGGTCGCATCACCGTCGAATGGTCGGGGACAGTGGCTCATTTTCGCTGATGAAGAAGGAACTGGCACTGCTTTGGCGGGGCTGCTGCGAGATCGGGGCCAGAATGCGGTTATGGTGTTCAAGGCGCAACCATCCGCGCAGAACGGCGAATGCTTACGCCTTAATGCAGCTCATCAATCTGAGTTCGAAAGGCAGCTCGCTCAAATGCAAGCCGATTGCGGGCCATCCTGGCAGGGCATCGTCTACCTGTGGAGCTTGGATGTAAGCGGCAAACCGATAAAAGAGTGCCTCGTGGCTGACGATGAGACATATGGCTGCCTTGGTTTATTGAACCTTGCAAAAGCGATGATTAGCGCTGCTGATTGCCCGCCCGTGTGGGTGGTTACGCGCGGAGCGCAACGCACACAGCGAGAGAGCAAGCTCGGCGCAATCGGCCAGGCAATGATGTGGGGGGTTGGGCGTGTGTTTGCCACCGAGCACTCCGCACTTCTAGGGGGGCTGGTTGATTTAGATCCGCATGCGGTCCAGGAAGATGCAGCGGCGCAATTGCTGGAGGAGTTGTGGGCGAGAGACGCAGACACGCAGGTGGCATATCGAGGCGGCAAGCGTCTCGTGCCGCGACTCAGACCCTTAAGGAAAGGAAGAACACGGAGCAAGTTCCGTGTCCGTAGTGACGCCAGCTATTTGATTACCGGAGCGTTTGGAGCAATAGGCCGCAAAGTGTCCGAGTGGCTCGTCGCTTCTGGCGCCCGCCACCTCGCATTATTGAGTCGGCGTCCACCAGATGACGAAACCTCTCGCTGGCTGCAAGGGCTCAGGGAGCAGGGCGTTCAGGTCCTTCCTTTACAGGCCGACGTTGCGGAGATGGCGCAGTTGGTTGAAGCGTTTGCCCAGCTTGATCGCACCATGCCTCCTCTACGGGGCGTGATACACGCCGCTGGTATTCTGGAGGACAAAACGCTTTCGAAACTCGAGTGGCCAAGTTTTGCAAGAGTGCAGGCGCCGAAAGCACAGGGCAGTTGGAATCTTCACACCCTGACGCAAGACCGGCTGCTTGATTTTTGGGTGATCTTCTCCTCCGTCGCTGCTTTGCTCGGAAATCCGGGGCAGGCGGCTTACGGAGCTGGGAATGCATACGCCGACGCTCTCGTACACCTTCGGCGGATGCAGGGGGCTCCTGCTCTAAGCATCAACTGGGGTCCATGGAAGGGAGAAGGTATGAGTTCCCAGATTACGGATGATCTATACCGACGCTGGGGTCTACTCGCCATTGATCCTTCGGAAGGGGTTGAGATGCTCGGTCAGCTCCTTAATATTAGTGGCGGACAAGCATGGGCCGCACCTCTGGATGTTGATCTGCTCAAGGAGCGCTCGGCGGAGTCGCCTCATCTATCTGTGATGGCTGACCTGGTAGGTGTTCAGGAACGACGCATCCCTTCACCCAGGGGCAAAGCCGTCCCTGAAGACGCTTGCAAGCTGGAGGATCTGCCGGATGATCAGCGCCGGGCTGCAGTTCTGGAGCATGTTGTGGATCTAGTGCGGAGCGTCACGGGTATGGAGGCGTCAGAGCCGGTACATGTTGATGCCCGCCTTGAGACACTCGGAGTGGATTCGCTTCTCACACTCGATCTGCTGAATGCCTTGAGTCGCCTCTTCGGCGTGAACCTGCCGGCGACCGTCCTCATCAATTGCCCAACAATCGAGCTGCTGGTCAAATATTTGTCGGGGGAGATTGCCAGAAACCAAAAGCGGGATGGCACTCCATTCGTTGACCAGGGCATGCCCGGCGGTATCGGGCTTCTGAAGTACTCAGGTTCAGTGTCGCCCTAGTATCAGTCGGCCTACATAAGGCACAAGAACCGCAGCCATCCCAACTATCAAAGATCTTTCAAGCTAAACCCAATGAACGGTAATGCCGTGCAGGTGTTTCCGAAACTCAATACACGCTAACTTTGAGTTCGCGCGGATATCGAACTTCCTGTGGCGATCCGGCCCAACATGCCCGCTGAATTTCTATTGCAAATCGAGATAACGACAGAGGAGGTATTGTCATGAAAGTAAGTGCTGATCCAGGCTACTACCATAAGCTATATGGAACAAGAAAACTAAGGAAGCCGAGGATTATTTACTACAAAAAAGATTTTCTCGACTATGTATTGATGATGGTGATCACTGCGTTGGTGATCGGCCTTTGTTATGGCTTCACTCACGTGATGTCGATCATCGGATTTGTCCTGTGTGCCTTCATGATTGTTACGTTCATCATAAGGCATGGAGTCGAATTTCAAGTCCCTGTGCTCTTTCGAGAACCAGACGAACTTCTCTATGTGTGGGGATATAAGTTCCGAAACTTAAAGCCTGTTTATTTCGTTGCTCTGGCCTTGCTCGTACTGGAAAATCTTGCGATCCGGGCCACGCCCAATCTCCCGCATTATGTGGAATGGATGCGCAAAGCAGCGCTCTTTCTTTTCTACATAAATTTCATAGGCATCACCGTGTATAGAACAATCAGCTTGATTGACCACTTAAGGAAGAAGGAGATGGTGCGCGAGATTTTGATGCAAACCCCGTGGAAGAGAGCAATCAAGGAAAATACGAACATCACGCTGGAAATCTGGCATGCTTATTGCACGGGAGTATTGTCGCATCTGGTCCTGTTTGGGGCATGGTATCTCGTGATTATTTATGCCAGATATTCAGTGCTCTTTCTGGTGCCTGTGTGCGTGCTCAACGTCATCATTCACCGGAACTGGTTGAAGGTGGCCAACTCCTGGTTCTATCGAAACCACTGGCTGGGGCACAATTCCGAGCTTCAGTTTGTGTATTTCCACGGAAACCACCACGATGCTATTCCCTCTGGATTGATCGCCGTCTCAGAAAACGGGTTTTTGGAAGGGTTTTTCAGACACACCATCGGGTGGCCCAATCCTTTCTACCACCCCCTCACTGCTTTCTGGTACTACACAACTGAGATCTGGTTTGATATTGACCTGCATCAGTATATCCCCGGGGTGTTTCCAAAATTGCCGGCAGGATCAATCGAGCGTCACCAGCATTCGACGCACCACTATGGACCGCTTGAGCCCTATGGTTTTGCCTTTAAGTTGGGCGACAAGGGTGATTACGGCTGGATTGCCAATGAGATGAGAAATGCAATCGAGCTGGACGAACAAATGGGTTTCAAATGGGACAACCCGACTTTTCGGAGGACTAAGATGCTCTACGAAAAGTATCACAACAAGAATGGCAAGCAGCAGAGTCAAAGCGCGTCATGAACAAGACGAAACTTCTCGAGCTAATCGCGCAGCACACGCGCGATGTGCTGCCTGGCCTGGATGCACATCAGTTCACCGCCGGTGACCGGCTGGCAGATCTGGGCGCCAATTCGGTGGATCGCGCGGAAATCACGATGCTGGTACAGGAGTCACTCAGGATCTCGATTCCGCGCATCGAGTTATTCGGGCCCAAAAACATCGGCGAACTGGCCGATTTGTTCCTGCGAAAACTGGATGCTGCCTAAAGTCGCCGTTACGGGAGTAGGGGTGATTGCGGCGACAGGACAGGGCAAAGCTGCATTTGTAACCGCCTTGCTGGAGGGGAAGCATGCTTTTGGCATAATGCAGCGTCCGGGCCGTCAACACCAATCAAATTATCTCGGAGCGGAAATTGCCGAAATCACGTTTTCTCCAGATATCACCCAACGGACTTTGCGCACATGCTCACTTTCCAGCCGGGCCGCTCTCGTGGTGCTGCAAGAAGTGTGGACTGAGGCACGACTGGCCGAGGCCGATCCCCGCCGTATCGGCCTGATCGTGGGTGGTTCAAATGTTCAACAGCGTGAGTTAGCACAGATTCACGAGGCGTACCGCGAGAGTTCGGCGTTCCTGCGACCAACGTATGGGTTGTCGTTCATGGATTCGGACTTGTGTGGTTTTTGCACCGCTCAGTTTGGGATTCGTGGTCTGGCTTACACGGTGGGGGGCGCATCCGCGAGCGGTCAACTAGCGATTGTTCAAGCGGCACAGGCCGTACTCATGAAGCAAGTCGATGTATGCATTGCACTGGGCGCACTGATGGATCTGTCACATTGGGAGTGTCGAGGCCTGCGCTCACTCGGTGCGATGGGATCGGACCGCTACCGGGACCAGCCAGCCTTGGCCTGCCGTCCGTTCGATCGAGACCACGATGGATTCATATTTGGCGAATGCTGCGGCGCAGTGGTGGTGGAATCGATAGAATCGAGTCACCGTCGGAGTGTGAAGCCTTATGCAACTTTACGCGGTTGGGGAATCGTCATGGACGGCAACCGCAATCCTGATCCGTCGCTGGAAGGAGAGACGCAAGCGATTCAGGACGCACTTGATGCATCAGGATTGTTACCGGCTCAGATTGATTACGTGAATCCTCACGGCACAGGCTCCGCCACAGGCGACGAAATGGAGCTAAAGGCACTGCGCCTGTGCGGATTGACGGGCGCGTACCTGAACGCGACCAAGTCCCTTATAGGTCACGGGTTGAGTGCGGCCGGAACGGTGGAAGTGATTGCAACCCTGCTGCAGATGCAGACAGGCCGATTGCATCCTTCGCGCAATCTGGAAAATCCGATCGATTCGGCAATGAATTGGGTAAGAGGCAAGCCGGTCGATCATCAGATCGAGAACGCGCTGACCTTAAGCATGGGCTTCGGTGGCGTCAACACGGCACTCTGCTGGCAGCGCCATCACGCCTGAACATTCTTTCAAAATAATCACTGTGATTTACGAGACTATCGGAGTTCAGTTTCAGGAATCGATTTGTTTTTTGCAGATTGATCGGCCTGAAGCCAATAACACTATTAGCGATCAGCTCGTCGCCGAGTGCAATCATGTTCTGGATGCATGCGACGAGTCTGTGAATATTGTGGTGCTGAGCGGCTCACCGGAAGTATTTTGCTTTGGCGCCGATTTCAAGGCCATCGCCAGCGCATCCAGGAAAGGCGACGAGCGCAATGACGGTCCAGGGCCGATGTACGACTTGTGGCTGCGCCTGGCGACGGGTCCCTACGTGACGATCGCGCATGTGCGCGGCAAAGCGAATGCCGGAGGCGTAGGCTTTGTTGCTGCGAGTGATATTGTTCTGGCCGACGTGACTGCTGAGTTTAGTTTGTCCGAATTGCTGTTTGGTCTTTATCCCGCCTGTGTGTTGCCGTTCCTTATACGCCGCATAGGGTTTCAGAGGGCGCATTACCTCACACTTATGACCCAGCCCATTTCGGCGAAGCAAGCCTGCGAATGGGGACTGGTGGATGCATTTGAATCACACAGCGACCTTTTGGTGCGCCGGCATGTGCAACGGTTGCGGCGGCTCTCAAAGACGGCGACTCGACGTTACAAGGCTTACATGAGCCGCATCAGCATGCCGTTGCAAGACCTGAAATTACCCGCTGTTGCAGCCAATCGGGAAATGTTCTCGGATCCCGAAAATCTGCGAAGCATCACTCGCTACGTGGAGCAGGGCTTATTTCCATGGGAGAAATCCCTGGTGGTTGCAGGAGAATAAAACACATACCATCGCTCACAGATTTGGAATAACCGGGGAGACGGAACTAGCGTAGCGAAATCAATGAAAGTGCCAGTGGAACAGCGGTCATTGATCGGGCCGTATACTTTCAGACTGGAGGGAGACATGGACACAAGGCAAGAACTTCTGGCGCGCTTGCAACAGATCATCAGCGAACACCTGGGAGTCAAAGTGGAGGAGATCACTGAGAACTCCACTTGGACCGATTTGGGAGCTGATTCACTCGACCGCATGGAAATGTCGCTGGCCATCGAGGGCGCACTAAACGTGGACATTCCGCACCCTGTGGGAGAGCAGCTCAATACCGTGGGTGAAACGGTTGATCACCTTTTGACTCTGATACTCGCGCCGAGAGACATCTCCAAGATCCGATTAGAGGCGGTAACTACCAATCAGCAGTGGGCTGAGATGTTGGGAGTCCGAACTCAAGTCTTCACGATCGAGTGCGGATTCTCGTTTAAGCCTCTACCCGGACCGGGAGAGGCTGGAGTTTGGCATTTTCTGGCGCGAGACAACCACGATGCGGTAGGAACATTGAGCGTTGTCGACACGACCAAGGACCACCAAATCCATCAGCGCTACAAACTGCGCTTCGGAGAGAATGACCGTGTTGCCCGTTATGCTCAGCTTGCCATCCTCAGGCCCTATCGCAAGCGCGGCATCTTTGAGATGCTTATTGAGACCGCGCAAAGAACCGTCATTCATCCAAACGGGTTCAACTATGGGTGGCTTCTGTATCCGGCGGCGCACCCGCATTCTTGCGAGCTAACCCAGCGTTTTGGTTTTACTGCCCAAGCCCCTCTATTAACAACGGAATTTGGCAAGTGCCATGTATTGATCCGTCGCGAGTCAAGCTTGCCGCAGGTAAACTGGACCGAGGGTCAGCGGCGCTTCGCGGCTGCAGCGCCGTAGCGCACAGGTGTTGAGTGGGAACCTCCGAGACTGTATTCATGTTTTCCGGCCAGGGGTCGCAATACTTCCAAATGGGAAGGGAATTGTTCCAGCAAAACCAGACTTTCCGCGACTGGATGGTTCGGCTCGACGATATTCCTCGGCGATTCTCCGGCCGATCCGTAATCGAGGTTCTCTATTCAGACCTTTATGGCAAGGGAGATTCATTCGACCGCACCTTGCTGACGCATCCCGCAATATTCATGGTGGAATATTCGCTGGCCGAAACGTTGATTGACGCGGGTGTGCGACCGGACATGGTTTTGGGCGTCAGTCTAGGTTCTTTTGCTGCCGCGACTGTGGCCGGCTTCATTGGGGTTGAAGACGCTTTGACCTCCGTAGTACGACAGGCGATAACGTTCGAGGAATACTGTGAACCTGGAGGGATGACAGCCGTGCTGGCAGATCCGGCGCTGTTTGCTGAGCAGTTCTTTCAAGGTCGCTGTGAATTAGCGGCAGTCAACTTTTCCTCTCATTTCGTTGTATCAGCAAGATGTGCGGAACTGGCGGAGATCGAGGCTGCATTGGACCAGCAAGATGTAGGCTATCAGCGGCTCCCGGTTTCCTTCCCCTTTCACTCGCAATGGATCGACAAAGCGAAAGCTCCGTTCGAATCGTTCATGCGGTCGATCCCGCGCAGGCAAGGCCGATTGCCGCTGGCGTGCTGCGATCAGACCGCCGTTTTGTCTGACCTGTCGGACGATTATTTCTGGAATGTCGCGCGGCACCCAGTTCGATTCCTCGAAACCACAGCACGATTGGAGCAACAAGGTGCTCGCCGATACATCGATGTCGGCCCGGCCGGTACTTTGGCTACGTTCCTGAAATATGGGATGTCTGGGACCACCAAATCAACGGTGCACGCTATTCTGACGCCCTTCGGCTTCGATCAGAAGAATCTGGCGGCGTTATTGGCGTCGATCCGAAATTAACCCGGTCGCACTCAAGATTTATCCGCAATGCGAATATTTGCTCTATCAGACCTTCACATCGACTACGACGTGAATGCCAAGTGGGTTGCAAATCTATCCCGTGATGAATACCAGGATGATGTGCTTATTCTCGCCGGGGACGTGACCGATACACGACGATTGCTCGATTGGTGTCTCAACACACTCGCGAGGCGCTTCTACAAAGTGTTATTCGTGCCGGGAAATCATGACCTGTGGGTGGTACGCGAAGATCGCGAAAAGAATTCATTGCAGAAATTCGACGACATTTGCGCAGTAGTCAGAGCGAGCGGTGCATCGATGCAGGCATTTCGTGAGCGGGACGTCTCGATCATCCCTGTGTTGGGATGGTACGACTACTCTTTCGGGCAGCCGAGTGAAGAGCTGAAGTCGATATGGATGGATTACAGAGCCTGCCGCTGGCCGAGTGGATTTACGGAAAAAGACGTTGCTGCACACTTTGGGGCGTTCAATAACAAACAGTTTAGCCTGGCAGACGACAAAGTGATCACCTATTCGCACTTTTTGCCGCGCATCGATTTGATGCCAGGATTCATTCCGAGTGCAAAAAAGCTTCTCTATCCTATTTTGGGTTCGGCGCAACTGGATCGCCAGTTGCGGCAGTTCAACCCAAGCATTCACGTCTACGGTCACAGCCATGTCAACCGTCAGGTGAAAATCGACGGCGTAATCTACATCAACAATGCGTTCGGCTATCCGAGCGAAACGGGAATAACCTCGAAATGCCTTAGGTGCATTCATGAGTGCTAACGGGGTGGATCGCGCATCAGTTGGCCCAGTAAAAATGAACGGGATCCTTTCTCTCACGCTCGCCGAGATTCATTTGTGGCTGGCTTTTTACGACGAGATCAACGAAGAGCCCCTGCTTTCAGCCTACCGTGAGTTGCTCGATGACGCGGAGAAGGAACAAGAGCCGAGATTTTATTTCGCCGGAGACCGTCGTCGCTACCTGATTACTCGGGCCATGGTGAGGACGGTGCTGTCACGCTACTTTGCGGTCCAGCCAAAGGAATGGATTTTTTCGACGAATGCCTATGGACGACCCAACATCGTTAACGCGCAAGCACGAGAGTCAGGTTTGTTGTTCAATATTTCGCACACGCACAGCCTGATCGTCCTGGCAGTGACGAAGCGCCGCGCTTTAGGGGTAGACGTCGAAAATTTCCAAACGCGAGGGGCACCAATTGATGTCGCGGATCACTATTTCGCGCCGCAGGAGGTTGCGGCTCTTAACGCCGTGCCGCAGGGGCAGCAGCAGTACAGATTCTTTGAGTACTGGACCTTCAAGGAATCATACATCAAGGCGCGTGGCCTGGGTTTGTCATTGCCTCTCGACAAATTCAGTTTTCACTACCCCGATGAGCACGCGGTCGAGATCGCGATTGATCCGGAGTTGAGTGACGATCCAGCGCGATGGCAGTTCTGGCAATTTCGGCCCAGGCCGGAATATCTGGTAGCGATCTGCGCCGAGCGAACCTGGCCCGAATCTCCCTCCATGATTGTTCACGAGGCAATTCCAATGCGGAGCGAAAAAGAAATTCCAGTCGAGTTCCTGCGGGTTTCAACTTTCGAGCGTTGTTACTTGCATAACTTTCAGAATTGGAGAGTTCGATGATTGCATTCGTATTTCCCGGTCAAGGTTCACAGAAACGTGGCATGGGACAGGGTTTGTTTGATGAAGTGCGCGAATATGCCGCAGTAGAGAAAGACGTGGACAGGATTCTGGGCTATTCCATGCGTAAGCTGTGCCTGGAAGATGCGGAGAATCACTTGCAGGAAACGCAGTTCACCCAGCCCAGTCTCTATGTGGTGAATGCGTTGTATTACTACAAGGCTGTCAGTCAGGGTACGCATCCTGCCTATCTGGCGGGACATAGTTTGGGTGAATACAATGCATTACTCTCGGCGGGTGTGTTCGATTTTCTTACCGGCCTGCGTCTGGTCAAGAAGCGCGGCGAGCTAATGTCGCAAGCCAGGGATGGCGGCATGGGAGCGGTGATCGGACTCAACGCCGACGCAATCGCGAGACTCATAAAGGAGAACGGACTTGCGCGTATCGATGTTGCCAACTTCAATTCGCCGTCACAAATTGTGCTATCAGGACCAGTTGAGGATATCAAGCGCGTCGGGCCGATCTTCGAAAAAGCAGGAGCGCGCATGTATATGCCGCTTCGGGTCAGCGCGGCCTTTCATTCACGATATATGACAGATGCCGCGAAGGCATTCGCTGATTTTCTGGCGCCGATGTCTTTTGCTGCTCCGCAAACTCCTGTAGTAGCCAACGCCACTGCTCAGCCATACCCGATCTACAATGCATCGGAGACCGTCAAGTCGCTGTTGGTGAAACAAATCACCCATCCCGTGCAATGGACCCAGAGCATTCGGTTCCTCATGGGCCAGGGCGTGACGCAATTCAGCGAGATGGGCCCCGGAAATGTCTTGACGCGACTGGGGCAACAAATTCAGCAAGAAGACCGAGAAAGTGTGCCCGCTATCGCCGGTAGATAACGGCGCAGCGACATCTCTCCACAGGACTGAACTCAAAGCGAACCTATGCAATCCCTGGTCAACTCTCGCTGTTGCTTCAGGCAGAGTTCGCATAGCGGCAGCATTCGGGATCATTGGTTGGAAGTACGGGCCCATTCCTGTGCTCATTCCGAAGTCAAAGGCGGCGTAGCCAAGACAGCAAGGCGTCTGCCCGCAAAGCAGATCATCGGGAGTGCAATTCTCTCCGCCGCCTCCAAATTTCCCGGGTTGTTATCGCTCAACATAAGCTGCTCGACTGGCGCAGCAACAAGAGCCTTCCTATAACCCTGGTTGATAGTCCAATGATTTTTTAGATTCCACAAAACTTTTGGAGGAGAACATGACCGCAACGTCAGCACAAATTGAGACATTGGGAGAAAAAAAGGCCGACAGCCCGGCAGGTAAGCCCAACAGGTGGGGCAGAAAACTCGTCAAAATCCTGTTCCGCGTGAGTGTATCTGTGGTGGTTCTACTTTTTTTTGCACAATTGATTTGGAGATTTTCCGGCTCTAATCGATGGGAATTGCTTCAGGAAAAGGATGGAATAAAAATCTATTCTTTGAAGGCTCCCGGTGCAGATTTGCTACAGTTCAGGGCGATCGGGAGAATTCACTCGACGCTACCCGGCGTCCTGGCATGGATGCGGGACGTCGACGCGTGCAAAGTCCAGGGTTGTACCGAATCATACGAAATACAGCGGGTAGGCGAGCAGCTTCAGTACAACTATTTTCAATACGGTAAGAGAGATTTCGTGATCGTTGCATACGCTTATCAAATTCCGGATACCAAACAAGTTGTGGTCAATATTTCCGCGATACCGGATAAAGTCCCTTCCAAGGACGGCTATTTCCGGATTACGAACATGAACAACAAGTGGCGACTCACGCCGGTGGAAAATGGCCAAGTCGAAGTTGAGATCGAAAATAATATGGATCCGGGTGGATTTGTGCCCAATCTACTCTTCAATAAAGGGCGGCCGAAAAGCATGCATTACATACTCACGCACCTGGAGTCCTGGGTAGCGAAAGACAAATACCAAAACGCGAAATTCGATTTCATCAAAGAGAAGAATAGTCCCCCGACGACCCATATCAGCCAGGCCATCCCAGCGCCATGAACCGGCGCCAAGCCGCGCGTGCAACCTTCTACCAGTATTACTTGATGAAAACGATGGCAGCATACATTAGCGTGCTGCCGTTTTAAAAACTGTCGCTTGCCAGCCCGCTATGCGCCATGCCAGGTATCTAGTACTTGCAGCAGGCAGATGATTAGAACAGGAGCACTCAATGGTTACCACTACCACAGCATTTTCTGGCGAGTCCGCACCACGGCCGCGCATTCCGGTGTGGGAGCACCTACTGGTATGGACAATACGCGTGGTGCTGCTGGTGTTGATCATTAAGGCAGCGATAAACCCATGGCCATTGCTGCGGAGCAGAACATTCCCTTCTATGCTGCTTTTTATCGCCTCCTTTGTGTACTGGGGTATCGTGGGGAGGAACTCTGCGCCAGCCAAAGCATCCGAATCCAAAGCATCGAAGTGGTTCCATCAGATCGTGCTCATGCTGGCGTTCGTTCTGCTTTTCTGGCCAGCGCCCGGCCTGACCGGCTGGTTTTTACCGCAGCGTCTTCATTTCCTCGTGACCGCTGGCGCCATCGTGCAAGCGGCATTCATTCTTCTGGCCATTTGGGCCCGGCGGCATCTGGGACGCAACTGGAGTAGAGCAGTCAGAGTCGGCGCGAACCACGAATTGGTGCAAACAGGACCGTATCGGCTTTTGCGCCACCCGATCTACACGGCCATGCTCGGCATGTTTCTGGGTACGGCCATCTCCGCCAGCCAGTACCACGCGCTGGTTGGATTCGGGGTTTTGGGGGTCGCGTACCTGCGAAAAATCCGGCTGGAAGAGAAGATCCTGCAGCAGACGTTCGGCGCCGGGTACGACGTATACCGGCGCGACACATGGGCGCTCGTTCCCCTGGTGTTCTAGATCTTAGAGCTGTCCCTGTCGTTCCTTCTCTGCTGGAGGCCAGAAAACACAGCCACCTTAGCTGGCTCAGTCCATGCTGGCCTGCCTATTCTGCTCTACAGGGCTTTGTTGTTTGCTCACTATTGAAGCGAATTTCTCAATCTAATCTGAACTCAGGCGGTCGAAAAATGATTCATCAGGAGCAGTTGCAAGACCTAACCGAGTCATATCTTAAGTCCCTTATCTCCGAGATTTCCGGCGCTTTGAGTTCAGAGTTCGACTCGCTTGCTCCATTCGGTGAGTTGGGGATTGATTCGTTCTACGTGCTAAAGATAATCAGAAGGCTGGAAGCGGACTTCGGCACCTTGCCCAAGAGCCTGCTTTTCGAACACTTCACGATCAATGATTTGGCAAGCTACTTTGTCCGCAACCATGAGCAGGCGCTCGCCGCCAGGTTCGCAGAAAAGCTGCAGGGCGGCAACTCTTTTGCCCATACAAACGGTTGGCTGAAGCCGGTTGAAGCCCCAGAAGGAGCAAAACTACCAGCCGAAAATCGAGCAAATCTCATCGCCGAAGAAGCAGCTCCCATTCGCATATTGGAAAGGGAAGCCTACACTCATCCTCAGTTGCGGGAACTCGTGCAAACGATTTTCAAGCGATACAAGCTGGAAAGCAGCGTTTCGCGGGGGACGAGAACGATTGCGCCAAATTTATTCATTGGCGGCGCACGAAGCGGCTATTTCAACTATGGACGAAGCAAGAATATTGTCCTGGCCTACGGCTATACGGGACCCCGAGAGTATCTTCCTGTACTCCTGAAGGAACTATGCGGATATTGCGCTGCGAACAACTTCCAGCTCAACATCTTGGCTGACCGGGAAATTCCGCCAGTCGGGGACATAGTCTTCTCAGCGACGCCGTTTGGCGTGGCACAACGCATAATGAATCTGAAGCAGTTCACGCTTGAAGGCGGAGCGATGCGCCGCCTGCGGTACCAGGTATCCAAGTTCCAGAAATGTGGCGTATGTAGGACGCAAGAGTATCAATGCGGTTCCAACCCGGACATAGACAGGGGTATCGTCGCTATTATCGATAAATGGTGCGAACCCAGGACAAAAGTCCATCCCTTGGTTCACGATGTCAGAGAGGAAATCCTGGCCGGCAAGCTGGGCGCTGAGCACCGTCTCTTCCTAACCTATCTCGACGATGTCCTGCAGAATGTCATCCTTATTACTGCACTGTGCTCGGAGGAAAACGGTTATTTGACGGACCTGGAATTCTATTCTCCAGATATGCCCCTGGGAGGGTTGGAATTCGCGATTGTGCAGATTATCAACATTCTTGCCGGAGAAGGATGCAATGTGCTGAGTTTGGGCGCAACGCTCGGATGCAAGCTTAATTCTTCCCCGGATGCAGATCCAGAGGTTGACAAGATCTTAGATGATTTGCGCAAGCAGAATATTTTCAATGACGAGGGAAATCTTCAATTCAAGAATAAGTTTCGTCCTGAAAGCAAAACGATATTCCTGGGTCGGCCGGTAGGAAGTGGCAGTCCCGATAACGTCATAGACATCATCATGATGATTGCTGACCCTTCGAAAAATCAGACTTCAGAGGAAGAAAAGCATGCTGCGAAAACTTTTCCGCAGATTTCAGCCCCGGCGAAGCCGGTGCGGCGAGAGTCATCTGCCCAATTTTCATCAGTAAGCCCGGGGAGGGAACTGATTGAGGGCAATGAGCGATCTTGCATCTTGGCGGACTTCGGCTTCAATCCCCTCAATATCCCGCAGGAACACGTCGAGTTCGATCTGAAGACTGACTCCTGGGCCCAACTGCAGATGCCATCGATAGAAGCGCAGATGAGAAATCTGCATGCACAACTTCAGCAGCCTGCAAATGTGGATGAAAGTTTGAGAGTGGTATTTCCCTTTGCTTATTGTGTCCTAACCGCCTCCGGGCAAGCTGCCGAAAACGTTTTCTTCAGAGCATGGCCGAAGAAAGGGATTGCACTTCAGAATTTGCTGTTCCCCAGCACTATTTTTCATCAGATCGACAAGGGCTTTTCGAGCAAGGAGTTGCCTCATCCCGCAGTTTTTGATCTGAATTCGCCCAATCTCTACAAGGGCAACATGGACTGGGAAGCACTGCAGGCGCAAGTCGCGCAAGATCCCAACGCGATTGCGTTGGTCTGTATCGAGGTAAGCAGCAATGCTGCAGGCGGATGTCCCGTTTCGATGCAACACCTAAGGGATGTAAAAGCCTTGCTTGCTCAATACTCGATACCTCTCGTCGTCGACGGCACGCGCGTCGTTGAAAATGCGCAGTTCCTGATCGAACAAGATAGAGAGTGTGCGGGCAAGAGTGTCTGGACAGTTGTCCGGGAAATATTCGCCTCCGCAGATGTTGTCATCGGCAGCCTGACAAAAGATTTTTGCGTAACTAAAGGCGGAATCATCGCCACTAATGACGTCAAGCTGTTTCATCGGTTGGAAGAGCTGGTTCAAGAAGCAGGGACTGGCGTCGATTTGATCGATAGAAAGATGATTGCGTTGTCGTTGCAAAATCGGAAGCAGATCGAAGCCAAGGTGTTACGACGCATGGAGGCTGTGCGCCTGATCTGGCACGCGCTGCGGGAACATAACGTTCCGGTTGTGCGGCCTGCCGGGGGACACTGCGTTCTGATCGATGTCAAACAAATTCCGGAATTCAAAGATTTCAAATATCCGGTAGCGTCATTCCTGGCCTGGATGTACGTGAACACCGGGATTCGAGCCGCCGCACACAGCGTGGGAATGCAAAAGCATACGAGCATTAACGATCTGGTCCGTCTCGCCATCCCTGTGGGCATGAAACGGGACCAAAGTGACAACCTGATTGGCAGGCTGCTCGATCTATTCGATAAGAAAATAAATATTCCTGAAATTGTCCAGGAAAGCGGCGTGCCGCAGCCCCTGGGCGGAGTCCACGCCAACTACCGTCTAATCAACTACCACAAGGCCGCAGGAAAAACAGTAACCGGCCCAGACCTCACTACTACGGATCCGCAAAGGAATATTGGCAGTGCGATTTCATCAGATTCTCACCCCGTACCAGCTTCAACCAAGCCGCCAGAAAGTTTCTCTCCAAGCGCGCTGCTGCCGACAAGGGATGCTGCAAGAGAAACCGAATCCAGCCGTAGTGCTCTTGATGGGAAACCCCGCAAAACTCAAGATATCGCGATTGTAGGGATGGCTGGCCGTTATCCCAAGGCCAGGAACCTGAGCGAGCTTTGGGAAAACCTGAGACAGGGCAGAGATTGTATCGAGGACATTCCTGCTGACCGTTATGAGTTACGCCTGAAACAGGGAGCCATCAAGAAATATCGTGGCGGGTTCATTGACGATGTGGATAGATTCGATTCCCTGTTTTTCAATATTTCCCCAAGAGAGGCGGAAATGTTGGATCCTCAAGAAAGACTTTTCCTGGAGGTCGCCTGGGAGGCAATTGAGGACGCGGGCTACTACCCGGAGATCCTGGGGAGGGAGGACGGGTCGCGAAACATCGGAGTTTTTGTGGGCGCAGTGTGGGCGATGTACCAGATGCTCGACAGTCAAGAAGATCAAGCCGGGAAAAAGATAAAACCCAATTCTTTCTTTTGGAGCATCGCCAACCGCGTCTCCTACTGGATGAATCTCTCCGGCCCGAGCTTGACGTTGGACACAGCCTGTTCTTCCAGCCTGACGGCCCTCTACCTTGCGTGTGAAGCAATTCACGCGGGCGAATGCTCGTCAGCCATCGTCGGCGGCGCAAATCTGGACTTACACGAGGCCAAACTGGATATCAATTCGAGCGGCGGTGGCCTATCGAAAGACGGTGTATGCCGCAGTTTTGGAAAGGGCGCTGATGGTTATGTAGCTGGCGAGGGCATCGGAGCTCTGTTCCTTAAGCCTTTCGACCAAGCCATTCACGACAGAGACAACATTTACGGCGTGATCAAAAGCGCTGTAGTTAATCATGGCGGCCACACCAGCGGGTATACCATCCCGAATCCAAAGGCACAAACCAACCTGATCTTGTCAGCCCTTGAAAAGGCCAATATTGATGCGCGAAGTATTTCTTATGTCGAGGCACACGGTACAGGGACGGAGCTCGGGGACCCGCTAGAAATCAGTGGGTTGAGCAGCGCTTTTAAGTCTCACGCTGTAAAGAACCAAACCTGTGCCGTGGGTTCGATCAAAAGCAATATAGGCCATTTGGAAGCAGCGGCAGGCGTCGTCAGCGTATCCAAGGTGCTTCTGCAAATGAAGCACCGGCAACTTGTACCTTCACTGCATTGTTCTCAGTTGAATGAATTCATCGACTTTGAAAACTCTCCTTTCTTCGTTGTACAGCGGCTGGAAGACTGGAAAAGCAGAGAAGTGGATGGAGTGCAGGTGCCCCTTCGCGCGGGAGTCAGCTCTTTTGGAGCAGGAGGGGCGAATGCCCACGTGATCCTGGAAAGCTATGAGCCTCTCCAGCATCTTGAGGAAGAGCCGGCCCCTGCAAACGAACTGATTTTCCCGCTCTCCGCACGAGCTGAGGACCAGTTGCGAGAGATGGCGGTTCGCCTGGCAAAAGCCGTCAAGGAAAACAACTACAGGTTGATGGACGTTGCTCACACTCTGCAGGTTGGGCGCAAATCATTCGAGCATCGGCTGGCGATTCGGGCTGGGACAAAAGAAGAATTGCTTGACCGGCTTGGTTGTTTCCTGAGCAGCAAAAAGTCTGAGGGCATTGGCCGTGGCCAGGCAAAGAATTCAGAAAGCATTACGCGATTACTGAATCGAAAAGAGAAAGAAGAATTCATACAGTTGCTGTCGCAGAGTCGGGCGCCTTACGATCTTGCCGAACTCTGGGTTGACGGCCTATTCCCAGACTGGCGCGGATTTGAATTTAATGCTTCCGGTAAGAGGGTCTCTTTGCCCACCTACCCCTTTGCTGACAAACGGCACTGGGCGGGAAAAAATTCCTCGGCACGTTCTTTTTTACAGCCGGCAGCAGCCATCCATCCAATGGTCGATACCAATGAATCGACCTTTGAACGTCAGTTCTTCAAGAAGACGTTTCATGATCGGGACTTCTTTATTTATGACCACCACGTCGCAAGCATCCCGACTCTTCCTGGCGTCGCTTATCTCGAGCTTGCGCGGAAGGTCGGCGAAATCGCTGCCGGCAGAAAGGTACAAAGAATCAAGAATGTCGTTTGGATAAGCCCGATAGCCGTCCAAAATTCAACACCGAAGGAAGTCTTCATCGAACTGAAACCTGCTGACACGACGGTACGGTTCGAAGTGTTCAGCTACGACAAGAATGGCAGTAAAGTACCTCACTCCCAGGGCACTCTTCTTTATGCGACCAGGCAGGAAGAAGCAGCGGAGCCGGAATTCATTGATCTGCAGGCCATCCGCGCTCGGTGCGCGAAAGTCATTGAAGGCAAGGACGCTTATCCCAAATTTAAGTCATTCGGCCTCAGTTTGGGTCCCAGTTTTCAGGTCGTCCATGAAGTGTACAAAAACAAAAATGAAATTCTAGGGGTTCTGAAGCTGCCGGAATTCCGTCAAGGAGACCTCGAGAGCATGGTTCTGCAACCCTCGCTTATGGATGGATCCATGCAGGCAGGCGTAAGCGCGCACCTTGGCGAAGAACTGGGAGAAATGTTTGTTCCGTTTTCCATCGGTGAAGTCGAAATCCTCTGTCCGCTTCAATCCAATTGCTTTAGCTATGCCACCGAGATGCAAGGCGACAGAAACGGGAATCGAGAGAGCGCACGATTTGTAAAAAGCGATGTGCTCATTGTAGACGAAACCGGCAAGGTCCTTATCAAAATCCGCGAGTCTGTTGGCGTACCCCTTCGCGAGGTCTATAAGAAGCCGGCGCCAGATGCGGAAACAGATGGATTTTCCAAGCTCTACTATTCTTACGAGTGGGAGAAGGCCCCTCTCAAGCCGGAAAATCCGACGCAGCCGAATTCGCATGCCATTGTGCTGTTTGATACTCAAGAAACGTTGCGTGATCTGTACCGGGCGCGGTTAACAAAAGACGGAAAAACTTCTGATCAAGTCATCCTGGTGCAGCCCGGAGACAGCTTTCAGGATGCGGAGGGGCATTCTTACAAGATCAACCCTCGAAACAAAGAAGATTACACCAAGCTTTTCCAATCTCTCGTCGAGAACAAGCGCCCGATTGAAAAAATCTGCTTTGCCTGGCCGCTCGGCCATCCCGATCTTCTTGATCCAAAGTGCGTGGACGAGGCGCTGGCCAGAGGCGTCTACCCCTTCTTATTCGTTTGCCAGTCTCTCATTCAGCAAAAACTGGAAAACAAAGTTCAACTGCTCTATCTGTATTCAACGCCAGAGAATGAGATTCAACCCTCCAACGAAGCAGTGAGTGGATTCATCAAGGCCCTCAGGGTTGAGCATCCGAAACTGCTCAGCAAGACGCTTGAAGTCAGACACGACGATTCCGGTTACGATCAGATTCTCAATGCCGTATCCGCGGAATTTCAGGCGCAGACGCAAGACGCGACCGCTGTTCGCTATCAGGCCGAAGAGCGCTACATCAAGAAGCTCAGAATTCTTAAGTTGGAAGAGGCTACTGACTTATCTCCTTCTCATGGTATTGGCCTGAAGGATAAAGGTGTCTACCTGATTACGGGAGGGGCGGGTGGTTTGGGCCTTATATTCGGAGAGTTTTTGGCCAAGGAACACAAGGCGAAGCTCGTCCTGGCCGGCCGGTCCAAGCTGTCGAAAGAACAGGAGGCCAAGCTGAACGAGCTAACAAGCGCAGGGGCCGAGGTGCTCTACCTGTCTGCCGATGTTTCCAACCGCGAAGAGGTCACCAAACTCATCCATGAGAGTAAGACCCGTTTTGGCCAGATCAACGGAATCATCCACGCCGCTGGCGTCCTTAGGGATTCGTATGTCCGAAACAAGACACCTGAGGAAATGAACGCGGTCTTCGCGCCCAAAATCTACGGAGCGCTTCATTTGGATGCAGCGAGTCAAAATGAAAATCTGGATTTCTTCGTAATGTTTTCTTCCGTCGCCGCAGTCGGCGGCAACGCTGGCCAATGCGACTATAGTTTCGCGAATCACTTCATGGACTCCTTTGTCGGCGCGCGGGAGCTTCTTCGCGCCAAGGGAGCGAGGTCCGGCAAAACTTTGAGCCTCAATTGGTCTTTATGGGCTGACGGCGGCATGAAGGTGGATGAGCAGACCGAGATCTACTTCAAGAAAACCCTGGGGATCAAACCGCTCAGCAAAGCGATCGGTATCGAAGCATTTGTTAAAGGTCTTGCGTCAGAAAAGTCTCAGTTTGCCGTGGTAGAAGGAATCCAGGAGAAAGTGGAACTGGTTTGGGGGCTGCGAAAGAAAGCACCAGCGCCTGCGATGTCTGCCGCCGCGTCTTCCAGTCAAGCCCAATCTTCGATAGCTGACGGGAAGGATGCAGATCTTGTCGTATGGTTGCAGAAGGAATTGTCAGAAATTGTGATGCAATTCCTGAAGCTTGAAGCCGAGGATGTGTCAACGGACAAAATCCTGCTGGATTTGGGCTTTGACTCCATTGGCCTGACCACGTTTGCGAATACGATCAACGAGAAGTATCAACTGGATATCACGCCCGTCCTGTTTTTCGATTACCCAACGATTGCGGAGATTGCGAAGTATTTATCTGTGGAAAAGAAGAATGAGCTTCTCCGGTTTTATCAGGGCTCCGCGGACAAAACACAGGCGGCTGTGCCATCACAAAGGGCCCGTCCAATTGCAACTCCCGAGCCAGCCGAGAATCGTCAAGAAGCCTCATTCGCGATCAGCAAGGGCTGGAATCCTTCTGCTCTGGATCGTGAACTCTCGTCTCCCAGCCCTGGCGGAGGTTTCTCTCCAGAGCTGCGCTTTATCAATCAACCCATCGCAATCGTGGGTATGAGTGGCGTGATGCCGCAATCCGAAGACCTGGATGAGTTCTGGGAAAACTTGAAAAATTCGAAAGACCTGATTACCGTGATTCCCCCGGATCGGTGGATATGGGAAGACTACTACGGCGATCCGCTGAAAGAAGCAAATAAATCAAATTCCAAATGGGGCGGATTCATGAAAGAGATCGACAAGTTCGATCCACTGTTTTTCGGAATCTCTCCAAGAGAAGCGCGGATGATGGATCCGCAGCAGCGGCTCTTTCTGCAAACCGTATGGAAAGCAATTGAGGATTCCGGGCAAAAAGTCTCCGACCTGTCCGGATCGCGAACCGGATTATTTGTCGGCGCCGCTGCCGATGACTACGCCCATCTCATAAATAGTTTTCAAATTCCGCTGGACGGCTATTCTGCGGCGGGAAATTCCCATTCCGTCTTAGCCAATCGAGTTTCCTTCCTCCTCAATTTGCATGGTCCCAGTGCACCCATTGATACGGCTTGTTCCAGCTCAGTGATCGCCCTGCATCGGGCGATAGAGTCGATTCACACCGGAAGTTGTGATATGGCGATTGTAGGTGGTGTGCAGATCATGCTAAATCCCGCCGGGCACATTGCGTTTAGCTCGGCCGGAATGTTGAGTGGCGATGGTAAATGTAAAACTTTCGATAAGCGAGCCAATGGTTATGTAAGAGGTGAGGGCTGCGGTGCAATATTCTTGAAAACTTTGAAGGCCGCTGAGGCTGACGGTAACCACATTTATGCGGTCATAAGAGCAACTGCGGAAAATCACGGCGGCAAAGTAACCACGCTTACTGCGCCCAATGCGTCCGCTCAATCGGCCCTTTTAATCGAGGCCTATGAAAAGGCGCATATCGACCCCACCACGGTTGGGTACATCGAATGTCACGGTACTGGAACCAGTTTAGGGGACCCGATTGAAATTCAGGCG
>Ga0126381_100001969_pt1 | contig 22102 bp, 21 predicted proteins | sample PanSoiMetPlot_28_FD_96465 | JGI IMG/M metagenome (GOLD analysis project Ga0126381, IMG submission 96465) | Tropical forest soil microbial communities from Panama - MetaG Plot_28 | ecosystem: Environmental > Terrestrial > Soil > Tropical forest > Bulk soil | place: Panama | collected 2016-02-17
CCAAGATCGACAGTTACCACCGGCTCGTCTAACAGAGTGAGCGAACCGAGTCGCAACTTGCGCGCGATCGCCACATTGTTAAACGCGCCGTTAATCTGGACACGCGCTGGCAGATTCGATTTTTCCGAAATCGGTGCAAGCCGAAAATATTCGCGACGATCCGAAGCAATCGCGCTCACCGGTGCGCCGCTGTCGATCGTAAGCCACGCTGGCCTGCCATTGATATAAGCCTGCACGAGCAGATGATTTTGCCGCGACCGCACTAGCCGCAATGATTCGAATTGACTAGCTTCTCGCGCGAAAGGAGAGCCGTAGGCAGCCGGCGCCTCTGCAAGGAGTGCGGCGCCGATACACAGGACCGCCAGAAACTTCCCCGTGAAGTGGAGATCACCCGAGAACGTCACCCCGCGAAGAAAATCGTTAAAAGGCGAAAACCAGCGCTTGGTCAACGTTCGGTCTTGCGAACTAAATTGATCTGCTCGGCTACTCAATCCTGTTAGAGCGCTCATGTCCGCGCGGAGTGAAACACAATTACAGCAACTATTCCAAGCGGAAACGTTCAATTTGGCAACGCGGACTAGAACGAAGGAATCTCTCCCGTCAAATGTTACGAGCCGGCTGAAGTCCAGTCGCCTTCGCCAAATCCAAGCGATGGGCTAGTTGGAGAAAAACCGTGCAGTGCCCGTACACGTCGGCGAAATATCTCGCCGTCGGCCTGGTCAAGAAAGCCGCGGCGACCAGTGCTAAGCTGGCGCGTGGAAACGCCGATCGCACGAAGGATTTTCCGTACGCCGAATTTCAATTGGTCGCGCCCAGCGCTACGCAACGTCCGACTTTGGAACCGAGAAATGATTTCGGCCAAGGCATCACCTTCCGAGGCACCAAACAAATCGAGCAACTGTTGAAACCTGAGATGAAATGGAATCGTAGCAAGATCGACGTCTGCCGCGTCTGCGTATTTATACAGCGGCATTTCCACCTCCTCGGAGAGCGCTACTGAATTCCAAACATCTGCCGGTTGATAATATCCAATCTCGACGTGACAGGAACTAATTGGTCGCGAAACGTTGACATAATAGTGACTGGCCATCGGTTCGACAGGCACGCTCTTTTCATCGCTGCCGTCGGCCCGATGCACGCGAAGATAAATTTGCCGATCCACCGGCATTGTCCTCGCAAAGATTGCTGACCAGTCGATAATCCAGGAGATGAAAATTGTCCACGGATCGCGTGCAACTGCGAATACTGTTGGCACGCTACCAGCGTGTGCGATCCCGATCTCATCGAGCTCGGCCGCCTTTTTCCGGTCGTTGTTCGAGCGAACCACCTGGCGTGTCGAAATGCGAAAACCGTCCGCGACTTTGGCTTCGCGCTGGCGCGGTTTGGACTTTCTCCGTGGCATGGCGACTTCGACTTGCAACTTGGCGTAAATCAGCGAAACACAAAAGTAAATCTTGGCTGCCGGTCGCGCTGTTAATCTGCAGCGCCACGAGGCCGTATCCCTTGTCCGGAATGCTTCCCACGCGCTAAACTGTTCACTAACAAGCGATGAATACGAAAATCATCGATATGGATGAACTGGCGAAGCGGGCCAAGAATCTGCGCGGCGCTGGCAGAAAACTCGTTTCTACGAATGGCTGTTTCGACTTGTTGCACGTGGGTCATGTCCGTTACTTGCAAGCTGCGCGTGCACTCGGCGATCTGTTAGCGGTCGGCTTGAACGGGGATGGTTCGGTCAGCGAACTTAAAGGACCTAGGCGGCCCATTAATAATGAGAAAGATCGAGCCGAGGTGCTCGCGGCATTGGAATGCGTCGATCTGGTTACGATTTTTCCCGACACGCTCGCAACTCGATTCATCTCCGCGAGCATGCCTGCCATCTATGTCAAAGGCGGCGATTACAGTTCTGAAACGCTCAATCCGAAGGAACTCGCAGCTCTCGAAGATGTTGGCGCGGAAATTCGTATTATCCCATTTGAAAAAGGTTACTCCACGTCGTCGCTGATGGAACAAGTGCGAAAGGCCGGCAAATGAGATTAGTAAGGCTGGGCATTCTTGGCTCAGGAAAAGGAACAAACTGCCGCGCAATTCTCGAGAGTATCAAACGCGGTGCTTTGGATGCGGAGGTTCGGATCGTAATCTCAGATGTTTTCGACGCACCCATTCTCGACATCGCGCGGGAATTTTCCATCCCAAACACTTATTTGCCGACAGGCAGATTTCGCACGCGGCTAGAGCCGCAGGCCGAAACCAACCTTGTGCACATGCTTCGAGATGCCGGCGTTGAACTTGTCATTCTGGCCGGTTTCATGCGAGTTCTCAAATCGCCAATGCTGGAAGCATTCCCACACCGCATCGTAAATATCCATCCATCGCTTCTCCCTGAATTTCCGGGGCTTGCGGCATGGAAACAGGCCCTCGACGCCGGTGAAAAGGTGACCGGTTGCACTGTCCACTATGTGGATGAGAAAATCGATCACGGCGATGTCATCGCACAGCGCGAAGTACCTATCTTGCCTAACGACACACCTGAAAGCCTTCACGCGCGGATTCAAATTGAAGAGTACAAATTGTATCCGACGGTGATCGGAGATATCTGTCGGCAATTAGCCGTTCGCGGCTAAATCTGCTCTGATTTCTGGTCCCGCTCGAGGAGATCGTGCATCGCCTGAACCGGCGGTTTTCCCTCATAAAGCAACCCGTAAACCTGGTCAATGATCGGGGTGTCGATACCGAGCCTCCGTGCGCATTCGTAAGCGCTTTTTGCCGTCGGAATGCCTTCGGCCACCATTTCCATCGCCGATGTGATTTGCTGCAGTGTTTGTCCGCGGCCGAGACACTCACCAACGTGGCGGTTGCGGCTGTGCCTGCTAAAACAGGTCGCTATCAGGTCGCCGACACCACTCAAGCCGTAAAAGCTCCTGAGATTTCCGCCCATCGCGCTTCCAAGGCGAACCAACTCCGCAAGCGAGCGAGTGACCAAGGCCGCTTTAGTGTTATCGCCTAAACCAAGTCCGTCGCTCGCTCCTGCCGCGATGGCGAAGACATTTTTCAACGCGCCGCCCAGTTCGACGCTGGTGAGGTCGTCGCTCGTGTATATTCGGAAACGCGAGCTCCCGAGAAAACCTTGAAGATGCGTGGCACATTCAGGATCTTGGCAAGCGATCACTGTCGCTGTCGGAACGTTGCGCGCTACTTCCGCAGCCAGATTTGGTCCCGATAAGACCGCTATCTTATGTTCCGGAAAAATTTCAGAAAGTATCTCACTCATGCGCATCCCAGTGCCATGTTCGATTCCTTTAGTGCAACTAAGCAGCACAGCCTGACCTTTCATGACGACTCCTTGTAGACGCATGGCGATCGCGCGCAGGATCGTCGATGGTGTGACAAAAACAATCAGATCAGCGTGCGCACAGTCACGCAGTTCGTGCGTGACCGTTACAGAATCCGGTAACTTTAGTCCTCGCAGGTAGTCTGGGTTCTCGCGCGTCTTCCGCATGCGCTCGACTCGCGCGCCATTGTTGCCCCACAATGAAATTTGTCGCCGGTCTCTTCCCCACAGCGATGCCAAAGCCGTCCCCCAACTGCCCGCTCCTATGATAGCGGTTTTGTCGATGTTCACTTTCGTTTGAACCGTGGCTCCGTGCCGTGCCTCAGACGAGAGAGATTGGAGCGGTGACGAAAAACGACAACCGCAGAGAGGCAGAGAGAAAAGTAGAATAGCTCCATGCCGTTGGTGTGTCTTAAGTATGTCAGGACAAGCACGGCCACCGGCAATGTCACCGCGGCTGTAACCGACGCGAGTGAAACATAGCGAGTTACCTCAAATATCAGCACCCAGACGAGACCAGCGATTAACACTGCTAAAGGCATCAAACCAAAGAGCGCACCTGCTGAAGTGGCAACGCCTTTTCCGCCGTTGAGCCCCAACCAAACGGGAAACGTGTGCCCCAGCACAGAAAAAAACGCGCCAACGATACCATACGTTTCTGGTGATACCGGCTTCGCTTGAATGTTTTGAGATAAAGAGATCGAAACAAGAACCGCAAGCGTTCCCTTGGCAAAATCAAAAATGAAGACCGCACAGCCGCGCCATTTTCCTAATACTCGAGTCACGTTCGTTGCCCCAATGTTGCCGCTCCCGGCGTTTCGAATGTCGACTCCGGCCAGTCGCCCGACGAGGTATCCCGTTGGGATCGAACCGAGGAGATAACTTACAATTGCAGCAGCGGCTAATGTCAGCATCGCAGTTGACCTGAGGTGACTAGTTACTCAACGAATTTTGGCGATCCACTGTAGTGCCACTTTCTAAGCGGTTCTTAGTTAACCAGATAGACATTATTGCAATGTCAGCCGGTGTTATCCCGCTTATCCGGGCCGCCTGACCTAGTGTTACTGGGCGGTTCGCCGCTAATTTCTGACGCGTCTCAGAACGCAAGCCAACGATTGTGCCATAATCCAAGCCGTCCGGAATCCGTTGGTTGTTCCTGCGAGCAATTTCCCGGTTCTGGCCAACCTGTCTCATCGCATACCCGTGGTATTTCAAATCGACCTCAACTAGTTCCCAAATCTCGATCGGGGCCAAGTTGCGGATTTCACCGGGCAAATCCCCAATGCCAAAGTCTGGTCTCTTGAGTAGTTGGCGGATAGGGACATTTGCAACCTTTGTTTCCGAGACGATTTTACATAAGTCATTTAGAATATTCAGTTTACGTTGAAATTGTATCCAGCGCTCGTTGGATATCAGCCCTGCGTCGAAGGCGAGCCTCGTTAGTCGCTGATCAGCGTTGTCTTGCCGCAAGAACAAACGATCTTCGGCGCGGCTTGTGAACATTCGATACGGCTCCTCGGTCCCCTTCGTGACAAGGTCATCAACAAGAACTCCGATGTAGGCCTGACTTCTGCTCAATACAATCGGACACCTGCCCATCGCTTTCAGTCCGGCGTTTGCTCCAGCGATCAAGCCTTGTGCAGCAGCCTCCTCGTATCCTGAGGTGCCGTTTACTTGCCCGGCGAAATATAGGCCGCCGATTACTCGCGCCTCCAAGGTCGGAAAAAGCTGCGTTGGTGGAAAAAAATCATACTCGACTGCATAGCCGGGCCGCATGATTTCGGCCCCCTCCAATCCGGGAATCGTATGTAAAAACGCGAGCTGGATATCGTATGGTAGGCTAGTCGAAATTCCATTTACGTAATATTCTTCGGTATGGCGTCCCTCTGGCTCCAGGAATAGTTGGTGGGAGTCTTTATCCGAAAATTTGACAACCTTGTCCTCGATGGACGGGCAATATCTGGGCCCTATACCTTTAATCCGGCCGGAATAGAGGGGTGACCGATGCAGATTAAGCCGAACGATATCGTGCGTTTTGCGAGTCGTTTTTGTTAGCCAGCATGGGATTTGTTCCACGTGGAACTCCCCGCGTTCGTCAAAATTCAACGTAAATATCTCGTTTTTTAGTCTTTCGGCGCTACTGCAGAATGAGAATCGAGGCGGTGGCTCATCTCCAAGCTGAACCTGGCACTGCGAGAAGTCGATCGATCGGCCATTAATCCGGCAAGGAGTTCCAGTCTTAAACCTAGATACCGTAAAGCCCAATTGGCGCAGATTGTCGCTCAGTCCAGAATTGGTGTCAGCCATCCGCCCGCCAGGTTTGCTCTCCTCACCTACATGCAACAATCCACGTAAAAAAGTCCCAGAGGTAACTACCACGCAACGCGCGGCAATTCTCAATCCCAAGTCGGTCTCGACTCCCGCGACCCTCCTCTCGTTGGCGACGACCTTCACAACTGTGGCCTGCTTTAAATCCAGGTTTTTGGTGCATTCTAGGACTGCCTTCATTCGAAATTGATACGCTTTCTTATCGCATTGAACTCGTGGTGCTCGGACGGAGGGCCCCTTTCCTCTGTTAAGCATCCGAAACTGGATGCCCGTAGCGTCTGTATTTAGTCCCATTGCACCGCCCATCGCGTCGATCTCGCGAACGATATGGCCTTTCGCCAAACCTCCAACGGCCGGGTTGCAGGACATCTGGCCAATTGTGTCGAGGTTCTGCGTCAGCATCAGTGTACGACAGCCAAGATGTGCCGCGGCTAATGCGGCTTCAATGCCGGCGTGGCCACTTCCCACAACAACAACATCATATTCTTTGGGGAATTTAAACATCGTTAATTCGGATTTTCATCAGTCGGCCAAGCTTGAATTTCTAGAACTTATCATAAGTCGTTTATGTTTAATAGCTTATGATTTACAACCATGGTGTCCTACTTCCCGCTTGTGGCTTTCTAGATCATTTAGCTCACCGGATGCCTGGGAAGTCTGTATCGCCCGATAAGCGATGCGGCCCAATACCACTAAAAAGAGTGCCGTTGTAATGAAGGCTCCGCCCCATGTCCAGTACTCAACCACCCTTGGCTGACTTCTGCCCCGCATTAATCGGAGCCCCAGTTGGCCCAAGGTCCCGACGTAGACATATAAAAAAAGACCAGGAATCCGACCCATTGAAGACCAAAGCATGTAGGTGCCGAATCGAATTTGCGTCAACCCATAAACGTAATTGAGGAGGCTCGTTGGGAAAAGTGGGTGCAATTGACTCAACAGAATGATCTTCCAGCTTTCACGCTCCACGGCGGGCCGCAAGATGCGCAGCGTGGGGTTTTGCGAAAGTTTCCTTCGAAGCCATTGTCCGGCGGTGCGACGAGTGAACGCAAACGAGATTGCGGCAGCAAAAACGTTGCCGACGAATACGATAAGAAATCCCCACCACAGCCCAAAAAAGAAGCCGCCTCCGACCGCTAACACGCCGCCGGGAAGCAACAGCATATTACACGCCGCGAAAAGCAAAGGGTAACAAATTGCGCCCCAGACACCCCAGCTGGCCACTCGCTGCTGCACCGTTTCGACTAAATCGGTAACCGGAAAAAATCGCGAAAGCACGGCAAACAACACGACAGCTGTTGCCAGTCCGCCGATCTGCCAGTAAAGCGCGTGACGAATTTTGGACATCCCCCGGGATTCTGCCCGTGTCATACACTTCGCGCAAATTTCGTTAGCGCTGTCGTCGCTTCGTAATGGAGAAATGGCGTAATCAAATTAGACGCCGGGATCATGGTGCAGCGGCCGCGACAATGATCCACGATGCCCATCGCGGACTTGCGCGTCTGCATTCGCTTAACGTGCAAGCGGCTTGCGAACCTCGTCGCTCGACGGAATCTTAGGACCCTTTGTGCTCCGCCGCCGTCGAATGCCGAGACCGTCAAAAATTACCCGCGTGGAGTCGGAGCGATTAAGCGTGTAAAAATGAATGCCGGCCACATTATTATCCAAAAGATCGTGACATTGTTCCAAGGCGAAGTGAACACCCACGCGCCTGACCATTTCGGGATCGTTTTCGCATCGTTGAAGAGCGCGCAGAAGCTTTGCCGGGAAGCGCGTGCCCCCGGCCAGTTCCGCGATTCGTTTGAATCCGTTCATAGAAGTGACAGGCATGATCCCCGCGATAATGGGGATATGAATCCCAGCGAGTGCACAACGTTCGCGGAAATCGAAAAAGTCGCGATTATCGAAAAATAGTTGCGTGACGATGTAATCGACGCCGGCACCCACTTTCGCTTTGAAATAGTCCATTTCGACCAATCGATTCGGCGTCGCGGGATGTCCTTCCGGGAAGCCGGCTACGCCGATCCCGAAGCCGCGGCGATCTGGATGGACGCCTGATTCGTTAAATCGGCGAATGAACTTAACCAGATCGATCGCATGTTGAAACGAATCGTGAGATTTATTGTAGGGAACGTCCTGCGGCCGATCGCCACCGAGGGCGAGGATATTTCCAATCGCCGCCCTGGCGTATCGAAGTAAGATCGCTTCGATCTCAGCTTCGTCATGGCAGACGCACGTCAGGTGAGGAATTGGATCTAGTTTTGTTGTATGTTGAATCCGCTCTACAAGATTATGCGTTAAATCTCGCGTCGAGCCGCCAGCGCCGTAGGTCACGCTGACAAAGTGCGGCATGTACAATTCGAGATCGCGAATCGTTTGGTAGAGAGTCTCGGCTGCCGGCGGGGTTTTCGGAGGAAAGAACTCGAACGAAAACGTGGGAGAATCCCGCAAGATGTCCGTGATATGCATGATTCAAAGCTTATCCTTGTTCGCGTCGCGACTTTCAGTCAACTCACCGAGCAAATTTTCGACCACGAAGTCTCGAGTCTAAAACTCGAAAAGTCGGTGTCAGCACGTGCGTATATAGATCATCGTCGCCCTCACGGTGCGGCGGCGTTCCTCCGCGGATTCTTTTAGCGCGGCCGATTTCAACATGCGCTCCCTTTAAGGCAAAATCGCAAATACGCGCGCGGGAAATCCTGAGCCGCGTTTGGGCTTCGGAAAACTGACCACAGCGATGGCGCCAAACTCGGGAACTTGATCCAGATTAGTCACCAACTCGATCTGATAATGGTTCGTGCTGAGGATGTAGGTCTCCAGCGAGTAATCATCCTTTGACGTGGCAATTCCGGGATCTGTGTCGGTAGTTTCGTGACCCGAAGCGGTGATCTTGCGATCCTCGTAAAGATACTTCAGCACGGGCAAGCTCCATCCGGGATAATGCGCAACGCCTTTCCCGTCCTTGTTCTGCATTTTGGCCGCATCTGGCCAGCGCTTTGACCAATCGGTCCGCATTGCAACAAATGCACCAGCTGGAATCTGTCCATGAGCTTTTTCCCATTTTCTCACCCGTTCCAGGGAGAGTGTGTAATCTGGATTTTTCGCAACGTCGTCGTGTACGTCCACAACAACGAGTGGCAGGATCATTTCTTTCAGATCGATCTGATCGACAGTGCGCAGACCTTTGACAAAATGTGCTGGTGGGTCAACATGCGTTCCCCATTGTCCGACGTGCGTAAACAGCTCTGAGAAAAAGCCGGACCCCATCGTGTCCGGCCGCTTGTCATACCAATAGATGGTTTTCCGTGTTTCATCTGGAAATCCTGGCCACCGTGGAATCCCGGGTTCGAACGTATGCGTAAGATCAACATATTTTTTCGTCACCAATGTTTTTTGAATCCTCCAAAGTGGCACATCGTCTTCGCGCTTTGCCACGAAGAGTGCCGCTACACAAGTGAACCATATGGCTGTCGCAAGAGTGAGTCTCCAGGTCTTCATTCTGCTTTTGTTAAATCATGGCGTAGTAAGAAGCCAACAAGTTTGAATAACTTCCAATAAGCTTGGCTTGTCTCGATAAAACTGCAGAGAATCGATGCGAGTTCTGCTTTTATTCGCTGGCTTGGATTCAGTCAATCACGACGGCGGCAAACGGTGGAGCTGTAGGTTATTCGCACAATGAAGAAGGAATTACCTGTAAATTACAATCGTTTATTATTGTCCTGTCCTGTGAAGAACTATTCCAACGGGCGCATCAGTAAGTAAATGAATGAGAACTGCCCATCACGTTCTTAATCCGAGAACTCCGCCACAGATAGCTCGCGGTCTTTGCGCGCTAGCTATAATGACTAAAGTACCGCGTGCTGGCGACGTAAAGACTCGGCTCGTGCCACCGCTTACGTACGATGAAGCTGCAGAGCTGAACACTTCGTTTCTGCGCGATACAGCAGCTTCCATTCGTGCAGCTGCTGGCGACAATGCGCAATGTATTGGAGTGTACACACCGCTTGGGATTGAGCATACTTATAGCGAGATCTTGCCGCTCGACTTCGTTCTGGTCCCACAACGGGGCGACACGTTCGGCGAACGGCTCTATTTTGCAGCACTGGATCTTTTCGCTTGCGGCTTCGGGTCAATCTGTTTGATCGACTCGGATAGTCCAACCATCCCAGCGGAGACGTTCTCGCGGGCTGTGAAACTCTTACAAGACGCCGAAGATCGTGTCGTGCTAGGTCCTTCGGACGATGGCGGCTACTATCTAATCGGTTTCAAGAAATTGCATGGCGAAATGTTCGACCAAATAGAGTGGAGCACGGAACGCGTACTTGGCCAGACGGTGCGAAGGGCAAAAGAGATCGGTCTCAAAGTGAAGATGTTGCCGCGAGGCTACGACGTTGATGATCGAGCAGGGTTGCAGCGGCTCTGTACTGAATTGCTGGGAGAGAACTCGCCGCTCGACTCCGGGATCGCACCGTATACGCGAGAGTTCTTGAGTAGAATCATTAAGCGTGAGGGCCGTGCCAGGATCTGGCCGGCATAAGTAAATGAAGCGCGCGTTAGTTACGGGCGGCGCAGGCCTGATTGGCTCCCATGTCGCGGATTTACTCGTCCGGGAACGCTGGAGGGTCCGCGTGCTGGACAACCTAGAGCCGAATACGCACAAGCACGGCAAGCCGGCGTGGATTAACCCGAGCACAGAGTTTATGGAAGGCGACCTACGCGATCGCAAAACGATGGCCGCTGCACTTGAGAAGATCGACGTAGTTTTTCATCAGGCTGCGTACGGCGGTTATATGCCCGAGATCGCCAAATTTGTACACGTAAATTCGCTCGGTACTGCCCAGATGCTTGAAATGATTCGCGAAAACAATCTGCCAATTAAGAAGATCGTAGTGGCCAGCTCGCAGGCTGTTTATAGCGAAGGCGCAGGTGAATGCGGTGCGCACGGCTTGGTGTTTCCTCCGGTGCGCCCTGTGGAACAACTGCGCAAAGGCGATTGGCAAGTGCATTGTCCGTTCTGTGGCGCGGTCACAAAGAGCGTTCCGACTCCGGAGAACGCGCCGGTCGGTGGCGAGACTGTCTATGGCCTGACAAAGGTCGATCAGGAACGGCTCGTGCTCCTGTGGGGAAAACAAGTTGGCATCCCGACGGTGGCACTTCGTTACTCCTGCACTTACGGGCCGCGGCAGTCCATCTTTAATCCATACACCGGCGTGATCGCGATTTTCTGCACACGCTTGCTGAATAATTTGCCGCCGGTGCTTTACGAAGACGGCGCGCAGACACGCGACTTTTCATTTGTGGAGGACATCGCCCGTGCAAATTTAATCGCAGCGGAAACAGACAAGCTCGATGGGTTGCCGGTGAACGTCGGCAGCGGCAAGGGGACCGCAATTCACGAAATCGCGGCGCTACTAGCCTCTGCCCTCAAGATTGAGATTGCGCCGGAAATAAACGGCGAGTTTCGTCCGGGCGAGATGCGGCATCTTACCAGCGATACGAAACGCATTTGCGCCGCTGGCCACAAGCCTGATGTCGATCTTGCAGATGGAATAGCACGTTACATCGATTGGATTCGCTCACAGTCGGACATTCGCGATTACTTTAGCGAAGCAGCCCAGATTTTGCGGAACAAAGGGATTGTGCACAAAGTGCAACGATGATGATTTCCGGCGCGATCGATTTGAATGCGCCGGCTTTCGATTACGCGCGGAAAGATTTCCCGTTGCTCGAAGCGGAGGCCAGCATCGAGAAAGCGCTGGGAACCATTCGACGCGAAGGAATCGGCGAACGCGTCATTTACTTTTACGCGGTCGATGAACGCGAGCGGCTGGTCGGCGTTGTTCCGACACGCCGACTGCTCACAGCGGTTCCGGGCACTCTCTTGCGCGACATCATGGTGCACCGGGTGATCGCTTTGCCGGCTGAAGCGACTGTTCTGGAGGCATGCGAATTTTTTGTGCTCTACAAATTTCTCGCATTTCCAATTGTGGACGCGGAGCGGCGTGTGATCGGAATCGTGGATACGGACGTCTTTTTGGAGAGCGTTCTTGAGAGCGAGGAAATCGGGCACGAAGAAATGCGCGGTGATTTTTTCGAGGCGCTCGGCTTTCATCTCGCGCAAGTTCGCGGCGCCTCGCCCTGGCGGGCTTTCCGTTATCGTTTCCCGTGGCTGCTGGTAACCCTAACTGGAGGCACAATCTGTGCGCTTCTCGCCGGTTTCTTTGAAACGACGCTCGCTCATAGCCTGGTGATCGCGTTTTTTCTCATTATGGTGTTGGGGCTGAATGAAAGCGTGAGCGCGCAGTCGATGAGCGTGACTACTCAGGCGCTACGCTCCGCGCGCGTTACCTGGCGGTGGTTTAAAACCGCATTCAGGCGGGAAATTACCACAGCGCTTCTGCTCGGTCTCGCTTGCGGCGCGCTGGCCGGAGCGATTGTCTGGAGTTGGCGTGCAGACTTGGCCGGCGCACTTGTGATTGGCGGAAGCATCGCGCTTTCGCTCGTGAATTCATGTTTAATTGGACTCAGTGTCCCGTCTCTTCTCCACTGGTTCAACCTGGATCCTAAAATTGCGGCCGGGCCCGTGGTCCTGGCTTTGGCCGATATTCTTGCGCTGCTGGTTTACTTTACCAGCGCGTGGCTCGTTCTACGATGAGCGGTGTATCGGTCATCATTCCGGCGTTGAACGAAGAAGAACCGATTGCCGGAGTCGTGCGTGAGGTCGCGGCGACAAGAATCCCTGACGAGATTATCGTTGTGGATAACGGTAGCACAGATAGAACCGCTGAACGCGCGCGCGGGGCTGGCGCGCGGGTTGTGAAAGCCCCGCGCGGGTACGGACGCGCTTGTGCTGCTGGAGTCGCTGCGTTGAGGTCCGAGTGCGAGATTATTGTTTTTCTCGACGGTGACGGGAGCGATTCCCCGAAGTTTATGAATCAACTTATCGATCCTATTATCGCTGGCACGCACGATTTCGTAATCGGCTCGCGCACGCGCGGGCAACGCGAGGCCGGGAGCATGAATTTCCAGCAGGTTTTTTCCGGACGAATTGCCGGCTTAATCATGCGGATACTTTACCGTGTTCGCTACACCGACATGTGCCCATTTCGCGCGATCCGGCGCAGCCCACTGACGAAGCTCTCCATGCGCGAGCAAACCTATGGCTGGAATCTCGAGATGCAGATGAAAGCTGCGCGCGCCGGGCTGCGCATCCTAGAGATTCCGGTAAACCATCGCCGGCGTGCGGGTGGAGAATCCAAGGTTTCGGGCACGGTGCGCGGGACATTTGTCGCCGGTATGCGCATCATCGCGACGCTGGTGCGAATTGCGTTCGGAAAATTGTAGCGCCGTGCGTCGCGGCGAACGCTCGCCCAACGCCGCTCGCAGCGCTTGGCATAAGTGTTTCGACAAGGCATAATCGCCGCAGATAAATGACCAGAACCAAAGCGCTCTTCGCCGGTATGCTGGCCGGTTTCGTCGCGGCAATCGCGATGACTGTCATTATGTTGTTGCTGGCGTGTTTCGGCATTGCAACACCGCTATTCATCATTGGTGATCGGGTCTCGGCTTTCATCCCACCTGGGCCATTTCTTTCCATGATGGGCAAGGTTGGCGGCTACAATCATCTGAAAGAGCTAGGCGTCGGATCGACAATCTCCGGTCAGCTTATTATTGGGACGGTCGGCGGAGCGATTTTTGGATTTTGCATGCGCCGCGCCCGCGGTCGGCAAGCTACACTCGCGACGATTGGCATCTTTGTCGTATTGCCAATCATCGCAGTTGCCATCGCGCTTTGGCCAGTCCTGGGAACCAATTACCGCGGGCTGCCGATCGATGTCGCCCGCCTGGTCACGCTCGTTGGGTTTGCGCTGTGCGTTTTTGTTTTCCAGCAAACGCTCGTTAACGGCTTTCAATTTCTGGTTCATCAAGAGAATTCTAGTCAAGACCGCGAATTTACTCCCGCGATCGGGCGACGCGCGTTTGTGTTGGGAGCGATAGGAGCCGCTGTGGCTGGCGGTGGGGCCGCACTGGCGCGCAAGCTCTACCGCGCGGCGACATTCAGCTACGACGGCACCGAATACAAAGGTCGCATCGTCCAGCCGATTACGCCGAACGACTTATTTTATTGCGTGACTAAGAATGTGGTCGATCCGCGAGTAAACGCCGACGTTTGGCGGCTAGAAGTCACTGGCCTGGTGCGGAATCTTGCCACGTGGCGACTTGAAGATCTCATGGGATTTCCGGCGATTGAGCAAGAAACAACTTTAATGTGCATCAGCAACGGCCTGGATGCCGGCCTGATCAGTAATGCTGTGTGGAAAGCGGTTCCACTGCGCGATCTGCTGGATCAGGCGGTGCCGCTTTCCAAGGCCGAACGAGTGCGCCTGCATGGAGTCGATAATTACACCGATACGATCCCGCTGGAGAAAGCGATGAATGCCACAACACTTCTTGCATACGAAATGAATGGTGTGCCGTTGCCGGATCGGCATGGCTATCCGTTGCGCCTTATCGTGCCCGGCTACTTCGGCGAAAAACATGTGAAATGGCTCACCCGAATTGAGGTGACCGACGCCAACGCGAAAGGATTTTACGAAACGCAAGGTTGGGGACCCGATTTCATTACGCCGACGCGCTCACGGATCGATGTACCCGATTATTCGTCGTCGTTTTCGTTAGGCAAACTGACCGCTCCCATCGAACTGAAAGGCATCGCTTACGGTGGCGATCGCGGCATTTCCCGCGTCGAACTGAGTTTTGATGATGGCGAGACTTGGATTGACGCGGAAATTTATTACTCAGGCGGTCGTCTGGCGTGGTCACTTTGGAAAGTGCAGTGGATGCCGGACGAACCGGATGATTACACCGTCGTCGTCCGCGCGACCGACGGAAAACACGACATGCAGAAACTGGAAGAGGATCGCGGCTGGTTTTCCGGCGTGACGGGCTTTCATAAGATTGTTGTGCACGTCACCGCGTAAGAGGGCTGATTGCAGTTGCCCTGATCGGCGTGCAGAGCGGCACGATCGCGATCCTAGCAGCGACTATACAATTTCACGGTACGCCCGCGCGAGCCTGGAGCGCCGTGTTTCGCTTGCGGCATGTGCTAGATTTTGCTTATGGAGAAAGTGATCATCGTCGGTAGTGGGTGCGCGGGGTTGACTGCAGCAATTTATGCCGCGCGCGCCAACTTGAACCCACTTATCCTGGAAGGCCGTCAGCCAGGTGGTCAGCTTTCCACAACGACTTTAGTCGAAAATTATCCGGGATTTCCAGATGGAATCGACGGGCCTCAACTTATCCTGAACATGCACAAACAAGCGGAGAAATTTGGCGCCCGCTTCTCGTACGCCGAGGTAACCGATTTCGAACCGCGCAACAATCATGTTCGCATCAAAGCCGATGATGAATGGCTCGAGACGAAGGCGCTCATTATTGCAAGCGGGGCCTCGGCCCGCTATCTGGGACTCGAAAATGAGGAAAAGCTGATCGGCCATGGTTTAACATCATGCGCGACGTGCGACGGCGCTTTTTACAAGAACGTGCCGGTTTGTGTTGTCGGTGGCGGCGATTCCGCGGCGGAAGAATCCCTGTTTCTGACTCGCTTCGCCTCGAAGGTCTTTTTGGTTCATCGCCGCCACAAGATGCGGGCTTCCAAGATCATGGCTGACCGAGTGTTTGCGAACAAAAAGATCGAACCCATCTGGAATACCGTCGTCACCAAGTATATCCCTGACGAGAAAGGGGAGATGCGCGCCGTGCGTCTGCGCAACGTGAAGACGAACGAGGAGCGCGAGCTGCCGGTAGCGTGCGTATTTATTGCCATCGGTCATGACCCGAATACGCAGGCTTATCGCGGCAAGCTCGAGACCGATACAGACGGTTATCTGATTGCGAAAAATTTGGCGGAGAGCAAACATCCCGGCGTCTTCATTGCGGGCGACGTGTCAGATCGCGTTTACAAGCAGGCAGTAACCGCGGCAGGGTCGGGCTGCGCTGCGGCCATGGAAGCAGAGAAATATTTAAGCGAACTGGAGCCCTGATTTACGACTTGGTTTCTGTCATGCTGAGCGGAGTCCAAGCAATCTCTCGACCTGCCCACGCTTCCGCGACTACAGAGAATTAAAGAATAGCGATTTCTCGACTCTCGCTCGAAATGACAAAGCAAGCATGAAGCTCTGTGATCTGACGCAATTCTATTCGCCGTTGAGCGGCGGCGTGAAACGGTACGTCCACGAGAAGATCGCGTACATCGACAACCACTCGCCCGACGATGAGCATGTTCTCATTGTTCCAGGGCCAAGGACGGAAATGACCTCAAGTGGACGGTCGAGGGTTTATTCAATTCATTCCCCGTTGCTTTCGCGGATGTCGCGTTACCGGGCATTGCTGAACCTGCGCGCTGTCGAAGAGATTCTAGAGCGCGAACATCCGGACATCATCGAATCGAGTGATCCGTATCAAATTGGGTGGAAAGCGACTGCAGTTGGCCGCTCGCTGAAAGTTCCAGTTGTCGGTTTTTACCACTCGCATTTCCCGGAAGCGTATCTGCGCGGCAGCGCGAGGTTTTTGGGCAGACGCGGGACGCACCGAGCCATGAAATGGTCGCGTGCGTACGTCAGAAACCTGTACAACCGTTTCCATGCTACGCTTGTGCCCTCTGAGGTTCTGGCTGGTATCCTTTCTGCGTGGGGAGTGCGCAATGTGCGTGCGGTCCGGCTTGGCGTGGATACCACCACTTTTAAGCCTGTGTCGGGGGGCGATGGCAAGGCGATACGCACTTCGTTAGGCGTTGATCGCAGTCAAAAGCTGCTTCTGTACGTCGGCCGTTTGGCCAGAGAAAAGAACACGCAGACGTTGTTTCAGGCGTTCGAGCTTTTGCACCGGCGATACCCAAATCAATTTCACCTGTTGGTAATCGGCGATGGCCCGCAGCGGAAGGAACTCAAAAATCTGCGGCAGTGCACCCAAAACGCCTCATGGATTCAGTATTGCACCGACTCGGACGATCTGGCGCGTTATTATCGCGCGGCCGATCTCTTCGTTCATCCGGGTGTTCAGGAAACGTTCGGGCTCGTCGCGTTGGAGAGTCAGGCATGCGGCACGCCGGTGGTGGGAATCCTCGGCAGTTATATGGATCGAATCATTTGCCATGACCAGGAATCGTGGGCGCAGGAAAACAGCGCTGGAGCGCTGGCCGATGCGATTGAACGGGCGAACACGACGAAACTGTCGAGCCTGGGTGAGCGTGCAGCCCGGGCGGCCGAGAATCTCTATAGTTGGCCGCAAGTATTTGCAGAACTGTTTTGCATTTATCGCGAGGTTTGCGCAAACTACCGGCGTTCTTGATGGAGAGCGAAAACCAGAAGCCGTTTATCATTCGCGGTTACCGCGGATCTGACCGCGAAGCGGTAAGAAAACTCTGCTGCGACACCGGCTTTCTTGGCGATCACATCGACCCTGTTTACGAAGATCGAGAGCTGTTCGCCGATTTTCTCACCACCTATTATACCGATCACGAACCGGAGTCCTGTTTCGTCCTGGAAATTGCCGGTGAGATTCGTGGCTATTTGCTTGGTTGCCGCAAACCTTTGCTCAATCAACTTTATGCGTTTTACCAAAACGTCTGGCTCTTTTTTCGCGCACTTATGCGCTATTTTCGTTACAATGAGCGTTCGCGCCGTTTCATTCGCTGGACGTTAGTGCATGGCTGGCGTGAGGTGCCGGCGGCGCCGCGCCGGGTACCGCACTTTCATCTCAATCTGCTGCCGGACGCGCGAAGCGTTTCTACTACTCGGGCACTGATGAGCGCTTATCTAAGTTACCTTTATCGCTCGGGGGAAAAACGCGTTTACGGACAGATCGTCACATTCGAGAGCCGGCGCGGCGAGAAAATGTTCGAGCGTTACGGATTCAAAGTTCTCAATCGGGCCGAGATCACCAAGTACAAGGCGTTTTATCCGGAATCGGTCTATCTCAGCACGGTGATCAAGAATTTGGAGACTGCCGAGCCGCTGTCCGCCTACTCGCGCGTCCGTGAATAGGGTCGACAACTTGTTTACGGCTTGCGTGTGCGGTAAACTGGGCCCGTCTTTTTTTTGCCGGCATAGTTCAGCTGGTAGAGCAGCTGATTTGTAATCCGTCGTAAACAACTCGTGCACAGTGACTTCACTTGCACATGAGCGAGCACCAGCGACACAAAACGGCCATTTGAGACGCTGATAACGTCAACGTAGTGTAAACGGGTTGCCAGCGTGGCGCATTTCCGCGCGCGTGCGTGGAGTTGTCTGCACCGATCTAATAGACGCTACCAAACAGGTCGAATCTAATCCCTGATGCGCTGCCATTCGGTTGTCTGTGGTACACCGAAGTCGCATATGCAATCGACTAGGCAAAATCTCACAGCCGGTCACAGTTTCTCTGGTTACACAAAGATCACCGCGCCTACGCCACACTTCGTGTCGCCCCGCGACACACAAGTGTAAATAAATTCGACAGAGCCAAGCCGACACACGCCGTGCTTTCCTAGGCAAAAATTATTGGCATTGATATTGCTGACTGGCTTCGAAGGGTATTCGTGACTGGAAAACGCCGGACTCCGTTAGTCCTGGGGAGGCACTTGGAGTCCGGCGGTCACTTCCGGGTCTAGTGCTTTAACGAATGTGGGACGACTCTGTGGGCATCAAAATACACAAACTACACAAACCGCTGAGTGAAATCTTGCCGGAGCCATGACTCTGGGTGATCTAAAAAATTCATCCCTCGCTGGCACATGCACTCTGTCGAGTGACGTCGAAATCGAAGGCTCAATTACGTTTCAGAAAGAGCTTCTTATCGACGGAAAATCCCAGGGGCAAATTAATTCTGATGGTGTGCTAACCATTGGGGAGAACGCGGACGTTCGTGGCGATATCAAAATCAAATCTGTCACGGTGCATGGCAAAGTTCACGGCAACATCACGGCTGAGCGCTGCGAGCTAAAATCGAACTGCACCCTGCAAGGGGACTTAAGAGCTACGCGTCTCATCATTGAAGAAGGCGCAACGTTTATCGGCAGAGCACAAATCGCGCTAGCCAATACAGTTATAAGCCCTGATATCGCGGGGGCACAGAAAACCGAGCGTTCCTTGCCAGCTCGTCGCGGTAATTAGGGCGCGGAGAAACACACTGTCTTCTCGCGTTAGGTTCCTGCATTTGAAACACGCCACTGGAACCAATTAGTAACCGATCGGTGTCCCTAAGGCCAGAATGTGTTGAGCCAATACTGGGCACGAGTTCCGGCAATGAAAACTATCGCTAATGAAACGCTACGTAGGTTCTTCATCTCCTGAATTTCAAACAGAGCCGTGTGCTTTCAGTCAAGACGAAGGCGTAAGCAGCCAGATCCAGACGAACGAGCAGGCAGGCGAGTTAAATAAGATGGTTAAAGGCTCGCCTAGCCTTTATTTGTCAAAGCCGGCGTGAACGTGTAGCCCCCATCGAGCGCCATCTTATAGGTCCCTCCTCCCAAATCTGTCGGCAGAGTTACCCGTAGGCGCGCCTGATCGCGGTTGAGCCGCCAGGAGACTGGCAACCCGCTCTCGAATTCGGCACGGATCTCGGCTCCCGACCGGAGGCCCCCAACAGGAAGTCAAAGCCCTGGCAAAACCTCAACTCGAAGGTCCTGAGAAGAGAACATCTTGTGTGACTCGATCTTGCAACTGCCGCGGAGGCCGCCGTTAAAGCTGTGATCGGGCAAGATCTCACCTTCCGTTTTCAATACAGCGTGTATCGGCGGCATAAGCCCCACATCTATTCCCAGCGCTTTTAGCTGCAATGCAAACCGACGGAAACGGACTAACACGTGGAACTCCGTCGACACGACTCCAACTTCATAATTCATTGCGCCGCAACTTATGCCGGTCGAGTCATCAAGACCTAAGTCTAGCGGTCCAGTGGAAGTCTTATAGCCGAGCCACATGAGCGGAAGTCCGCCTGGTACATGTAGGTCCAAATTTGTAATTTGGAATCCGACCATATCTCATCATATAAGGCGATCTTCCCTTGGCGCCGCATCGGAATGGTAACAACGGCGTTACCTTCCAAATGCGGCAACGGCGATACTTTCAAATCCTGACAGGTTCAATTCTTAGGAAAGGGACAAAGTTATGAACTCGAAAAAAACCATTCTCCTTAGCACAAGGCCGATTTCAAAGAGTGGTAGCGCGATCAAACGGGCTTATGTTGCGCTATGGACAAATCATGTTTTCGCTCTCCGTGTTGTCCTTTCTGGGTAAACGCCGAAATAGGCGAAACAAGCTTTCATGGAATCATAGTCAGGCGCCACATAGGAGATCGCTATGGCTGAAAATTTCATCATCGTCTTTGCGCTTTATCCGCGCGTCACGCAGCTCGATTTCACTGGGCCTTACGAAGTTTTCTGGCGCCTACCTGGCGCAGAATGCGTTTTAGGCTCCGTCTTGGGCGGCGATTTGGAAGCGGACGGTGGGATCACGTTTGCAAAACTTCGCCGTCTTGCTGACATCGAGCGCTGTGGGCTGATCTGCGTGCCAGGCGGTTTCGGCACCATTGAAGCGATGGAGGATGAGGAATTCCTTGCGCAGATCAGGCGCCTTGCTAAGAGCGCGCGCTATGTGACGTCGGTTTGCACTGGCTCCCTTGTGTTAGGCGCTGCCGGCCTTCTGAAGGGCAAGCGCGCGGCGTCCCACTGGGCCTGGCGTGACGCGCTGTCTTCGTTCGGCGCAACGCCTGATGAAGCGCGAGTGGTACGCGACGGCAATGTGATCACAGGTGGAGGAGTCACCGCCGGTATCGACTTTGCGCTTACGGTCACGGCCGAGATAGCCGGCGACAATTACGCGCAGTTGGTGCAACTCAGCATGGAATACGCGCCCGTCCCACCGTTCAACTCTGGGAGGCCTGACCTTGCGCCGACTCACATTCTTGCCGATACGCATCAACGCTATGAACGCGTGCGCGGTGCCCGCGATGCGGCCATCCAGCGAGCCGCTGCGCGGCTTGTCTAACGTGTGCCGAAGTGACGCCTCGCCACGGTGTGCGTCTACAATCCAGATTCCGTTCGCCCGTTGGAATCCACGGCTGAGATATAGCCCCAACTCCAACCGGCTCTGCTGAGATCGTCAGCGATTATTTCCCAATACTTTCATCGTGTCGAGCGTAGCTCCTTTTACGTAGAACAGTGTGGGAACTAAGAAAGGGTCGTGCCGACCCCGGGGTTGACTCGACTGGCTTCCTTCGTAAGATTCGCGGCTCTCCTGCTCGGGAGAGAGTCCCCTCAATGGATAAGATTCGTAATATCGCCATCATAGCACACGTCGATCACGGCAAGACAACGCTGGTCGATCAACTGTTGCGCCAATCGGGCACGTTTCGCTCCAATCAAAAGATTGAAGAGCGCATGATGGATTCGATGGATCTCGAGCGTGAGAAAGGGATCACGATTCGCGCGAAGAACGCAGCTTTTCAGTGGAACGGCTATCGGGTCAACATCGTTGATACCCCGGGCCACGCGGATTTTGGGGGCGAAGTCGAGCGAATCATGAAAATGGTGGATGGCGTGCTGCTTGTTGTCGATGCGCACGATGGACCACAGGCGCAGACGCGTTTTGTATTGCACAAGGCGCTGGAAAACAAACTGAATCCGGTTGTTGTCATCAACAAGATCGACAGAGACAACGCGCTCCCGCACAAAGTCCTGGACGAGATTTTCGATCTCTTCGTCGATTTAAAGGCGACCGACGAGCAACTCGATTTCCCAATCATTTACGCCAGCGCGAAGAACGGCTTTGCTATGCGCGAACTGCACGAAAACAACCAAGACATGACGCCGCTCTTTCAAGCGATTGTGCAACACGTGCCTCCGCCAAAAATTTCGAACGAGTCATTCTTTCAGATGCTCGTCTCGAATCTGGATTACAGCGATTACTTGGGAAGAATTGCGCTCGGGCGTATCGTCAGCGGTCGCGTCGCAGTCGGCGATTCGATCGTGTCCATCCACAGTGATGGCCGTCGTGAGCGGGCGACAGTCACAGCGCTTTTTACGTATGCGGGATTAGAGCAGGTAGAAATAAAACACGCGACCGCCGGCGAAATCATTGGGCTCGCCGGTTTCGAGGAAGTCTATATCGGCGAAACCCTCACAGACCGCGAAGAACGGGCTCCGCTGCAATTTGTGGATATCGATCCGCCTACGATTCGAATGCAAATTCTGGTCAACGATTCGCCGTTTGCCGGGCGCGAAGGAAAGTATGTGACGGCGCGTAATATTCGCGAGCGTCTTATTCGCGAAACGCGCGGTAACGTTTCACTTCAAGTCAATGACACGGAAACAGCTGGCGCATTTGAGATCAATGCACGCGGCGAGATGCAGATTGCAGTTCTGGTCGAGCAAATGCGACGCGAAGGCTACGAACTTATGGTTTCTCG
>Ga0126381_100001970_pt1 | contig 22092 bp, 21 predicted proteins | sample PanSoiMetPlot_28_FD_96465 | JGI IMG/M metagenome (GOLD analysis project Ga0126381, IMG submission 96465) | Tropical forest soil microbial communities from Panama - MetaG Plot_28 | ecosystem: Environmental > Terrestrial > Soil > Tropical forest > Bulk soil | place: Panama | collected 2016-02-17
AAGGAGACCGTGACCGAAATGCCGGGAACCAGTTACTTTTCGAGCGCCGATTCTTTTGCCATGATCCGCGGCGGGCATATCGATCTCAGCGTGCTAGGCGCCATGGAAGTGGACGAGGACGGCAACATCGCGAACTGGATGATCCCGGGAAAGATGGTAAAAGGCATGGGCGGCGCCATGGATCTGGTTGCCGGCGCCAAGCGGGTCGTGGTGGCCATGGAACACACCACGCGCGAAGGCCAACCCAAGATCCTTAAGAAATGCACGTTGCCGCTTACCGGATCAAAGGTTGTGGATACCATCGTAACCGAGATGGCCTACATTCGCGTCACGGCGAAGGGTCTCGTTCTTGAGGAAATCGCTCCTCAGTTGAGCCCGGAAGAAGTACAGAACTCGACGGAGGCGAAACTCACGATCAGCCCGAATCTAAAGGCGATGGAATTCTAGGGTGGCGTCGCCACGGTTGTCGGCGTAACGAAAATCCTGCAGAGAATGCCCGACTAGAACCGAAACGGCGCGGTCAGCAGGCGGACCGGCAAGGTCACCAGCGCCCAGACCAGCGCCAGAACGCCCTCAACGGCAATGCCTACGATTCGAAACGGAAGCAGCAACAGCCAGACGAGCGGGTATAGGACCAACGCAATCATCGCCAGCGGCCAGCAGAGCACGAAAAGAATACACCACAAGAAGAACGCAGCCATCGAGGTTTGCCCCTCCGTAATCTACGTATTTTCTATGGCTGAGGTTCCAGCAAAGGCTGGATGGGCACCAAAAACCATCTTCCGCCCGAGCGTTGCCTAGGGCAAAGCATTTACGTAACAAGGTCCACTGGTAGGTTGCACCGGCGGGGTCGGTGGGGTCATGTTCGGCGCGCCCCCGAAGTCAAAGAAGAAGCTGATATCGGGCTGAGCGGCGTCCCGCTTTGTCAGAGGCTTCAACCCAAAACGCTTTTCGATGAACGTCAGAATCGCGGTCGTATCCATTGGCGTGTGGTCAACATAGTGGGGCTTCGAAAACGGCGACACAACGAGATTGGGTAGCCGAAAGCCCGTATAAACAAAATCACAAGCCGGGCCGGTTGTGGGGGAGCAAATATCGTTCGGAGCAAGAACTGGAGGTATCCCGTCGGGGGACACGGTCGAAGTCGGAGGAACGTGGTCATAGAAACCGCCGCCCTCATCGTAGGCCAGGAAAAACACCGAATCCTTCCAAGCGCTGCTCGTCATCAAAGCGCCGATAATTTTGGCAACGTAAGCGGAACCTGTTTGTACGCTAATGCCGGATCCGGGGTGTTCATCTAACCCGTTGCTCGAGTCGCGATCAATGAAGGCAACCTGCGGCAGGGTTCCATTGGTCGCATCCACGAAGTATTGCGAGATGGGAACGATATTGGTGTTCACATAAGTGGAATATGCCGGGAACGGTTTGAGCGAACTACCATCGGGAAAATCAGGAACGTAATTCTTCCAAGTCACACCCGCCTTCTCAAGTTCGTCGAAAATTGTCGGAACCGGAATTCCGGGCGCCTTATTGACAACGCCATGCGAGGTCGCCGCCATCGCGTACATGCGATTCGCAGGAGTATTGGTCATGAGCGGAGAAAACCACCTGTCTGAAATCGCAAACTGTGTCGCCATAAAGTAGTAATAGGGCAAGTCATTGTCGTCGTAATAACCCATCACCCGCTGGCCATTGATATCGAAACCAGGAGGCGTACCGTTGCGGGAGTCATTGCCCGCTGAGTGCGCGAAGCCGTCCATCAGCGCCGTCGCGGAAGTTGGTTCCTCGTGGTTCCGATCGTTGTGACTTTCATTCCAGTACGAGCTCAGGTCTTCCGTGCACACCGAGATCATATGAAACGGCGTAAACACCTTGGATCGGTCGAAGCTCAAAGAGGACGCGTTGGCTGGCATTTCGTCAACATCAGGTGCAAGACCTTGCGCTTCGCGATATTCATTCAGTTTCGCAAAGTAATGATCGAAGCTCCGGTTTTCCTGCAGCATGAAGATGATGTGATGGACTGCGGTAATATCAGCTCCGGGGTCTTGCAGTGAGTTGTTGGATCCCTGAGATGTGGTTGCGCCACTACCGCATCCCGCCAACAGGAATGCCAGTCCACCAGCAATTGCGCCCAACCATTTCATAAACGGTACCTACTCTTCCTCTATAGTTTCGTGGGAACCGCAGCTTGCACTTCACGCGGGTCACGCGCTGCCAAAGGTGGGGTGGGGCGAAGCAACAACGCAGAGTAACAGTCTTATTCTGAGTAGAGAATCGAGTTACGACTACTGCCAGACTTGACAGAGGATTTTAAGACCCGGTACTACAGTATCGCCAACTGGCGTTGCATCGCTGTTATGCTCATCGACCTCCGCCCCCGCATTGGCGACCCAAGAACCAGATTCCAAGCAACGTGAAGGCTGAGTTCCCGCAACTGTGAGCTGCGCGGCGCTGCCTTGATGGCGGTTTTCTTCTTTTCGCGGAAGGTCAGTAAGAAGACTGACGAAGGGATGGAGAGCAAAACTGAATCCCGGTCCGGGGAATCGGTTCAACGATTGGCTTCATTGCCGCTATTGGGCGTTACGAAGTCGACGGAATCCTGGCTCACAGCATTTTGTGGGTGCATCCATCGAAACACTCCCTCCCTGAAGAGCCTCAGGATCGTGCGGCGGTTCTCGAAAAGGGTCCGCAGCCACGACGATTTCGTCAGCATCGGGAAATAGATGCCGCGAAAACAAAGACGCGCCAGGAAAATATTGAAGCGATCACCCACATGCTGATCATCCAGCGCCGCAACTGCCTGGGCCATCGCTTCCGCGCTGTAGGAATGAGTCCAGCCGTAGTTCAGTTCGGCATGCGCTTCTTCGATCGTCATCTTCAGCGGAGTGTGCGCCATTGTGAACGGAACGAAATCCGTCCAGTGCCGAGGTCGGGTGAGCCGTCCAGCGGCCTCCAGTCGCTTATATAAAGGCGTTGCGGGTAACGGTGTAAGTAGCCCGAAGACGGGCAGGCCGGGAGGCCATGCACGCACCTGCTGTAAGGTGCGTTCGGCGACTCCCGCAGTATCGTTATCCATGCCGAAGATGAACGAAGTGATCGCATAAATATTGCGTTTTTGAAGACGCTCAAGGACGGCGGCATACTCGCTGGGCTTACTGAATCCTTTATTCACGTCCTTCAGATTTAGCGGATCGACAGACTCCATGCCAATAAAGATCCACTTTCCCCCGGAGGCAGCGATCAAATCAACCAGCTCTTCGTCGCGCAGCAGATTGGCGCTGATCTGTGCTACCCAAAAGACTTGGGCTTTCGCCGCGATGATGTCACGCAGCAGTGACTTGGTGCGCTTTCCATTGATGGCAAAGTTGTCGTCGATGAAAAACACCGCAATCTGGCCCTGCTCTTTGCGGGCACGAGCTTTCAGCAGGAGCAATTCATTGACGACGCTTTCGTTCGTGCGGAATCGAATGGAGTCGCCGAAGAATCCGGTGACCGTGCAGAACTCGCAGCCATAAGGACAGCCTCGTCCCGATTCCACCGGCACGATGCGAAATGTCCCCCAGCCTTCCCGGAAATTCTTGAGCCAGGGGTGCATCAGTTTGGGAACGAGATTGAACTGGCGAAGATCGAGCTTGTCCCATGGAATCACGGGATAGGGATTGAGGAAAGGCTTGCGTTCCTTGCCCGTGGCATCAACCGGCGCATAGGTTTCCTTTAGCTCACCGCGAACCGCATCTTCGACGATTTGCGGCCAGGTCTCATCGGCTTCGCCCAGGGCCACGGCATCGGCATGGCGCGGGCCACCATTGCGGCCGAGAGCTTCATCGGCCTCTTCGGTCACGTGCGGCCCTCCCATGACGACCGGAACCCCCGTCGCCCGAATCGCGTCGGCCATGCGATACGCCCTGGCGACCATCCTGGTCATGGCTCCGATACCGACGAGCCCAATGTTCTGGTCGCGGACGAATTGCGCAATTTGCGCCTCCTGCATGGGCTGGGCATTGCCATCGATTAGCAAAACATCATGTCCTGGAGGAGTGAGCGCTTGCAGCAAAAACATCCACAAGTGGGGCATGAAGTTGCGGGTGACGCCATTGTCAGGGCTGTAAAGTAGAATTCGCATGACACTCCTTTGCAACGCTCGCTTGCCCCGCTGAGTCCATCACGGCGATTCCGGAAGGGCCGCATCTTAGATGTGCCTCGGTGGTTTCGCGTCGCCATGGTTAGCCCTGCCAGCCTGGATGGTGTCAACTATGGTGGACCTAAATATCGCGTTTAGGCTCAAAATGCCTTCGCACGGTCTTTAGGGTTATCGCCCGGTGATCGCCACCGACATTGACATTAATGCCTTCCTTTAGCTAACTTCGCATGCCATCAGACTTCAAAAGGGGAATTGCGAATGATGGCTAGAACTCGATTCGGGCACACTTCTTTTAAAAGAAGCATCGCCGCCTCGGGGATTTTCGCAATCGCCATCTCAGCATCCTCGTGGGGATCACCACAAGCGGCAAGTTCGCCTCCGGCGGAAACTGTCCAATTGGTACGCCAGGGCAACGCGCTCTACGACGCTGGCAAATACTCCGAGGCGGTTCAGAAATATTTATCAGCTATTGCGGCTGCGCCTGATTGGTATGAGCCGCACTATGAACTGGCGCAGACCTATTATCGAATGAACCGCCCGGGCGAGGCTGAGGCGCAATTCAAGTTGGCGCTGACGGCTGAGCCAAACTGTTGGGTTTGTTATCAAGGCATGGGCAATCTCGCGGACGATTCTGGGCACAGTGCCCTGGCGCTTGAGAACTATCAGAAAGCTGTCGAGCTCGCTCCCGATCAAGCACAACCACGATATAACCTTGCCATCGCCTATGTCCGAACGCAAAAGATGGATGACGCGGTCGCCGCATTACGTGAAGCAGAACGACTTCAGGCTGACTACGCCTCACCGTACTTCTTGCTTGGAGAGATTTACTACCAACAACGCCGCTTTTACCTGGCCTTCGATCAACTCCTCAAGGCGACCAAACTTGAGACAGGCGGTTCACGATTTGAGAAGGCAAAGAAACTCACAGATTTTCAACTCATAATGGACTCTAAGCTGCCTGCTGAGTTGATCGGTCCTCACATGTCTTACTGCTTGGCGCGATCGGCTGCGATGTCCCCTGAGGATTACCGCAAGCGGTTTCCAGACGCAGAAACGTACGTGGAGGATCTTCATGAGGAACAATACGTGCTTAACGATTTCGCCACGATGGTGTCAGAGCTCTCCTCTAAGCAACACAGAGACAAGGAGTTCGAACGAATCGTTTTAATCAAAAAGGCCGGCTATCTTGTGCCATTTATTCTTGTGTCCTCGGGACAGCGTTTTGCAAACGATGCTGATCAGTTCGAGAAAACAAATCCTGGTCGCTTAGGCGAATTTCGCCAATGGGCCGCCGAAAACAACATTTCGCTTGCGCCAATTCACCCTCGCTGCGAAGTACGCTGGATGGGGCAAGCGTGGTAGTGGTCGTCCATTGTCACAAACCCCCCGATTGCGCTCAAAATACCCCAAAACAAGGGGGTGAGCGTAAACCCGACCCGCCCATTAGGACAATACCCGTTGACATTTGGCAATTAGACGTCGGTAACAGCCCGTCTCGCGTGGAATCAGGCTATGCTTGGGCGGTTGGACGAAGGAGTCTGCTCTTATGAAAACCACTGCTCGCCGGGCGTATGGGAGTGTTCTCGTTATGGTTTTCGTACTTGTTTTCAGCATAGGGTTGTTCGCACAATCAAGACCGGCTGCAGTCTCGACCTCGCCCTCTCCAGTTGCGCACGACCTGAATACAACTTTGGCTGAGTTGATGCGCACGGCCCCGGCCACCAGCCAGGACTTGACGAACCTGCAGCAACAGGGTGGGAGACTCCACTGGGTCACATTCCGCCAGGGAGACAAGGTCCAGAAAGCCAAGATGACAGCAGCCTTGCGCCGCAATCTCCAATTTGCTGTGCCCGATTTGATTCACGATGCGCAAGTATCTGGTGGCAGTATCTCCACGACCTTTAAGCTGTATAAAGACTTGACGGTGGTCTGCGAGTCTCTGGATTCGCTGCTCCCGCCCGGTTCTCGCGAAGGCAAAACTGAGCTGACCGCTTTGAGCAAAGACCTTTCCGACATGAATCGGCTCAGGGAAGAATTGTCTTCCTATATTCAGCAGACCGCGGCCTCGATGGAGAGTAATGCTCGACCAGTGTCTTCGGCTGGCCGGTCTCCGAAAAAAGTCATTGTTGACGACAACATCCCGGAGAAGTCCTCGCCCAGGAAACGCAGCCCGTCCAATCAATAATCCTTTTGGATTCCGTTTTCTGCCAGCCTCGCACCCCGCATCGTCGCGGTGTGGATCATCTTCCACCTCCTTCTGAGCGGCTGGCGTGACGTCCCCTTCGTCGTCGCGATTCCGGTCATCATGACAGAAGGTCTTTTCCTATTCCATTTCATTCAGGAGCGTGAAAAAAGGTTGCGCAATGGAAGCAAACTCTCTTTGACTGTCTCACTCGCCGAAAAGAAAGCGCACGCTCGCGCTAACGCCTATTAGCAGCAATTGACAGTGGGCGAAAGAGCCTTGGGATGGTTATTTTGAAGGAAGCACAGAGCACAAACCGCGCTTCCTTTCCGCTTCCCTCAACACGGGTCTCGGCAATACAGCGATCTTCTGGTCCTGACGCGAACTGTGAGCCATGGGTAGGAATGGATTGGCGAAGGAGGCCCGCTTTAATACTTGCGCTAGAGTCGGGGTCATTGCCTTGATTGTTGTCTGGTGGGGTGCGTTCGCTGCGTCGCAAGACCTGGCACCGCGGGCCTATGTCATCACGCCCCTGCATACGGACGCCATTACTCTCACATGGTCGTTCTACAATGGCGGATTGAACTTCAACGGAACGGTTCCCGTCACTGGGGCAACGGGTACGTACCACGTTCCCGTCTTCAGTTTTTACCATACGCTTGATTTTTTCGGACATGCTGCGAACGTCACGGTCTCGCTGCCGTATGCCGTGGGGAACTTCAGCGGTAATGTGCTGGGCAAAGGAGTATCTGTCTACCGTTCGGGACTGATGGATTTTTCCGCTCGCTTTTCCGTCAACCTGCTGGGCGGTCCTGCCATGGAGCTGCAACAGTTCGCAAAATGGAAACAGAAGAGAATTCTTGGCGCCAGTTTGAAAGTTGTCGCTCCGACGGGACAGTATGATCCGACCAAGCTGATCAACTGGGGAATCAATCGCTGGGCCTTCAAACCGGAGCTGGGATATTCCGAGCGTTGGGGGGACTGGGTGCTCGATGCTTACGGTGGAGTTTGGCTCTACACCAAGAACCCTCAGAGCTTCAATGTTCCATTTCCTGTGCCGCAAACCCAGGCGCCGGTTGGTAGCTTCGAAGGCCACTTTAGCCGTGACTTGAGCAAGCTTATGGGAGGAAAGACGCGGGCCTGGGTGTCGCTCGATGGCAACTTTTGGTGGGGGGGGATCGCTTCGGTGTTCGGGATACCGAATCCCAAGACAAGGCAGACCAGTTCGAGGATCGGTGGCACCGTCTCTGTGCCTTACTCCAAACACCAGTCCATCAAAGTTGGGTACAGTGGCGGCAGTTACAGCCGTTTCGGCGGCTCTTACCACAATCTGCAAGTGGCATGGCAGTACTCGTGGGTTGGAAAGCGGTGGTAGGGAGCCCGGCGGGCAGGAGGTTGCAATCGAAAGCCCCGGTCCCAAGTCATAGGCTGCGCCAACTAGCCGTAGGAATGGTGCGTTTTGAGCCACCTGCAATAACTTCGGGTAGTGGGTCCATCTGGCGATTACTGCCGTAGCTCACCCTGTCCGCATGGTCATGGATATGTCAGGAGTGCCAAGCACGTGGCGAATTTCGCGCAACAGTACCTCTGGCAGAAACGGCTTCTCGAGCACACTTGCGCCCTCCAATGTGCCGGGATTATCGTGGCCCGTGATATAGAGCACCTTGAGCCCCGGGCGCTGCTGCCTGAGTTGCATGGTCAAATCGTGGCCATGCATCCTCGGCATGATCATGTCAGTCAGCAGGAGGTGTATGGTCCCGCGGTAGATTCTCGACGTCTCGATTGCCGAGGGTCCATCAGCGCTTTCAATCACTGTGTAACCTTCGGCTCCCAGGAGTTCGTTCATTAACTTGCGCAGGCCGTGCTCATCTTCCACCAGGAGGATTGTCTCGACTGCCGCCGCTCTTGGCTGAGGCTCAGGTAGAGATTTCACTGTAGCAACACTCGCAGTGCTCGCCGGAAAATAAATTGTGAATGTCGTTCCCTCTCCGACCCCACTGTCAACCGAAATATGACCATGGCTCTGCGCCACCATCGCATGTACAGTTGAAAGACCCAGTCCTGTCCCCTTTCCGGCCTCCTTGGTACTGAAAAAAGGCTCAAATATATGCGCCTGAGTTTCGGCACTCATGCCATGACCGTTGTCCGAAACCTTCAATACAGCGTGTGGTCCGGAGGTGAGACCAAGGGGACGAGCATGTGTATTGTCGAGGACCGCCATGGAGGTGGCAATCGTCAGCCGGCCACCTGGGGACATTGCATCGCGCGCGTTAATGGCGAGATTCACAATTACCTGTTCCGCCTGAGCGGCATCTGCTGTAATCAACGGTAAATCGCTCGCCAGCCGAATGCACAGTTCAATGTCCTCGCGGATCAGGTGGCGCAGCATTTTGCTAACGCCTTCGATGATTATGTTCAAGTCTGCCGTCTCCGGTTGGACGACCTGCTCCCTGCCAAAAGCGAGCAGTTGTCGGACCAGAGAGCTGGCTTGCTGCGCAGCCCTGAGGACGTCGGTGGCGTACTCCTGCACTTCCCTCGGGCTCCGTTCCTGTTGCAGCAGACTTGCATAACCGACGATCATGCTCAATGTGTTATTAAAGTCATGGGCAATACCACCTGCCAATTTTCCTAATGCTTCCATCTTTTGCGCCTGCTTAAGTCTTTCCTCTGCGTGCTTGCGATGGGTGATGTCCTGGAACATGCCGAGAACTTTGTGGACAGCGCCGTCCATGTTTTTGAGCGGCATAAAGCACGAAAGAAAAGTACGCTCACTTGCAGTATTAAACTCAAACTCGCAAAATTCCCCCGCAAAAGCGAGATCTAGTAGTCGGCTGATCCGGGGTTGGTCGGCGCTCGACACCACGTCGAGAAAGGGTGTACCGAATAGACTTTCCTTGCGTCCCAGCATTTTTAGACCCGCGCGATTCACCGCACTTAGCGTTCTGCGTCGGTCGATCTCGTGAATGCAAACCGGAGCATTCTCTACGAGCACACGATACCGCTCAGCCAACCTGCGCTGCTTGCTGGGTGCCAATCTTTCTTGAGAATGTGTCTGGGTAGCAACCTGCGCCCTAGTCCACCTCGTCCCTTCCCGTAGTCGGGCAAGTAAAGCTCTTATTTGGGGAAATGAAAATAAATCCGGATACGGCATGGCGGCTCTCTCCCAGAAAGACTGGCGCCTTCTAGCGGTAGGTGAGTTGGGAGGTGCAATCGCGTCCGGCAGCACACACCGGGCAGATACCTTACGCCCCGAGATTATGCCCGCGCTGCACACCCGTCAAGGGGATTCACTTCAAGTTGCTGCTGCAGAAAGAATGAAAGGTACGCACAAATGCGAAACCGGTGGCCATGCGACCCACGCAACCTATGCCCCCAAAGACCAATTACATTTCGCCGCGGAAAGTCATGTTGTTGGAACGGAGTTCCGTGATTCCTAAACACATCTGGCAGGACACATCATGTCTCCGCACTCTGACGCCGATTGAAGTCACACAACTGATCAAAGGTGCCTGGAAATCGAATCGCAGCGAAGCGGTCGAGCAGGGCTCCATAGTAATGTCTCTGAAGCCGGACGGCTCGGGGAATGGGGATGAGTTTAGCAGTCCCAGGTTGCTGTGCAGAAGTTGCAGACGGCGTTCGATACCACTAAAGCACTCCGGGCCCCGCGCAGTTCCAAGTGACTCTAGCGCGTCGGGCCCTCGCTTCGAAGTCGCGCCTTCTCGAACTCATCGCCTTTCTGCCATTGGATCAGCTTCGGCTGCGAAGCCGCTGCCCAGCCCACCGCGAAGCCGAAGCGCGCGATGGTGGCATCGCCGGTGAAATCCATGCCGGGACTATATTCGTCGCTGGGCTGGTGATAGTGCTTGTTCGTAAATTCCTCGGCCTGCTCCATCCCCCACTCGAGATTGCGATGTTTGTATTTCATACCCTCGTTGATGGAGAAGGAAGGAATACCCACACGCGCCAGACTGAAGTGATCGGAACGATAGAAGTGTCCGGCTTCGGGATGGGAATCGGGACGAATCGCGAGTCGGAATTCCTGCGCCAGCGACTCCACCGTGGGATACAAAGTATTGCGCTCAGCCCCGGAGACTTCGAGTTCCTCGGGTTCGCCGAGAGGTGGAACGTCATCAAAGTTCAAATCGAGGGAAATCTTGCCCGCCGGAATCGGGGGATGTTTGCCCAGATATTCTGAACCCAGCAATCCCTGTTCTTCCGCAGTTACAGAAGCAAAAATGATCGAGCGACGCGGACGCGCAGGCGATTGCGCAAATACTCTCGCTAATTCCAGCAGAATGCCACAGCCCGTGGCGTTGTCGCGGGCGCCGTTATAAATGTTATCCCCTGGCATGTCCGGGCGAATGCCGAGATGGTCGTAGTGAGCGGTGTACATCACCGCTTCGTCTTTCAATTTTGGGTCCGAGCCGGGCAGCACACCCACAACGTTGTGCGACGAGAACTGGCGAATCTTGCTTACCATGTGCGCCTTCAGCCTCGCCGGCAGCGTGACCGGATGGAAGTTTCGCGACTGCGCTTCCTGCATCATCTTTTCGAGATCCATGCCCGACGCCTGCGCCAGCTTTCGCGCCACCGCGAGTTGAATCCAGGCAGCCGCTTTTAATTGCGGCGAATCACTTTTGAGGAACGACTTCTCGCCTGAGTTCGAGCTGCGAACCACATCCCAGGGATAGCTGGCCATTTCCGACTCGTGAATCAGAATGGCGCCCGCCGCGCCCCGTCGTGCCGCCTCTTCGTACTTGTACGTCCAGCGGCCGTAATAGGTTAGAGCTCGGCCTTTGAAAAAGTTGGGATCATTCGAACTGGGCTCGTTGACCAGCATAAGCAGGACTTTCCCGCGCACGTCGGTGCCTTTGTAGTCATCCCACTGGTACTCGGGTGCGTCGATGCCGTAGCCGACGTACACAATGTCGGCGTCGATCTCGTTCGTCGGCTCCTGGGTTTGATCGTAGCCAACATAATCGTCGAGCGGCCTAAGCCGCATCGCTTCGCCTTTGCGGGGTACAAGCTCGAACGTGGTGTCGGGCGCGGCGGTGATGCCAACCAGCGGCACTTTCTGAAAGAAGCTTCCGTTGTCGCCCGCTGCCTTCAAGCCATAAAGCCAGAACTGCGTGGCCATGTACTCGGCGGCAATGTCTCCGCCGCGCTGCCCGGTGCCGCGGCCTTCGAGAAGGTCAAGGGAAAGAAAACGCACATTGGCGTTAATGTGATCCTTGTTGAACTGGTTCAGTTCGGCAATTGCAGCCGGGGGGAGCCGGACGGCCGCGGCTGGGTGAGATCTGCTCGCGGCGTAACTGATCGAAAAGGCGGCGCACACCACCATAGGAATGACCATCAAGACGGTCTTAGGCATTTCAGCAAAGCTCCTGCTCATGAGGTGAACGGATATTCTACGGCAAAGCAGAAAAGGCAGAAGTCAGAAGGCGGAATCCGGACTTACCTACGTACCCTGGATTGCGTCTGACTTCTGCCTTGGTCGTGGTCCGCAGCCTGCGGACTAGTTTCGCGACCCTCAACCCGCGCGGAAATCGGCGATCTGTTCGCTCGCCTGGAAGAGCGGCTTCGGGCTGGTACCGGCAGATGAGGCCGCCTGGCGCGCGATCTCCTCGAATTCCTGGCGCACCCAGCCGACGCTGGAGATTTCAATCTCTCCATCCGGGGTGATCCAGAAGGCGGTCGGCACGTTGGTCAAACCGTAGGCATTGGAGACGGGGAAAGTCTTGGTATTGTCGAGCAGGACCGGGAACGTCACCCCGTAGTGACGATTGAACTCTGCCGTGTCCTTCTTCTCATTTTGTGAGATCCCCACAATCGTGAGCTTCCCGCTATTCCCGTAGGTTTTGTAAATGCGTTCAAAGTAGGGGAGGGCGTACTGGCACACCGGGCAGGAAATCTTGAAGAAAACCGCCAGAACCGGCCCGCGCGTGAGCATGTCCGGTAGAGAAAACTTGGTTCCATCCGTCGCCACCAACTCGAATTGGGGAGCCTTAGTCCCCGTCGTCAACGCAGCCATCCTCTTTCCTCCAAACCACTTGTGCAGAAAGGACATGAAGCGTCCTCCTGGCATAAATCTATTGGATGATTTGCGCCCGGCGCAGGATTTTTTTTGCCAACCCGGTCAGGGGGATGCGATTTAGCCGCGAAACATGCACCCAGGTCCCACGCCTGAGCGCCGAATCTTCTTGGGTGACGACGCTCACGACGTAGTCGGTCACCGTGATCGAGTGCCGTAGAGTGAACAGCGGCTTCTCCGAGGGGACCGCTCCATCGAGCGCTGGCAGCTCCCACATGCCGGGCATCAGGCTATCGTCCGCGGCTCTGCGCACCAGGCGCAGCGAACCACGGGCACGGACCAGCGCGTAGGCAATCTCCCGCTTGGCTCTCGCCGGCGCAACTTTGTTTTGAGGACCATTCCCGCAAGTTCGGCAAAAGCTCTGGACCGGGCAACTCGAGCATCGCGGCTGGCGAGGCAGACAGACCAGCGCGCCGAGTTCCATCATCGCCTGGTTGAAATCCCCTGGGCGATCGCCATCGAGCAAGGCTTCGGCCGCAAGCCACGATTCGCCTTCGCTTCGGATGTGTCCCAAACGGCCGAGCACTCGCTTGACGTTGCCATCGAGGACGGCAACCGGTTCGCCGAAGGCGATGCTCGAAATCGCCGCTGCGGTGTACCTGCCGATCCCCGGAAGTTCGCGCCAGCCTTGGGCGGTTCGGGGAAAGACGCCGCCATGTTTGCCGTTGACGATCTTCGCTGCCGCATGCAGGTTTCGCGCCCGCCGGTAATAACCAAGGCCGCTCCATTCCGCCAGCACGGAGCTTTCCGGCGCGGCGGCAAGCCTTCGGACCGAAGGGAACTTCTTCAAGAAACTTTCATAGCGAGGCAGGACCGCTGCCACCCGCGTCTGCTGCAGCATGATCTCAGAAACCCAGACCCGATACGGATCCTGGCTTCGGCGCCAAGGCAGTTCCCGCCGGTTCGCCTCATACCAGGCCAGCAGGGCCAGCCGGAGCCGCGGTAGATTGCGGGTTGTGAATGGTTTCATGCGGCGCCGCTTGGTCTCGCCTGGACGATGCTTCCCTCGTCTGCCTTCATGATCTTAGGGGGCGAATTCCATCGCCACCCAGGACACGGAGGGTCGCGAAGAAAGAACATTGACCCATCGTCAGGCAACCGGAAATAATGACATACATCTGTGATGCTGGGGAGTAATGCCGGCACGCGGGATTATGAGAGATTGCAACCGGAAGGTTGGGAAGGCAACGGGCCCTATGAACAAAACGGTTGGGGAAACCACCGAGCGGCTGGAAAAAGAGGCGCAAGAGTTTATTCGTTATCTGAACGATGAAGTGGTGCCGGCGGTGCGCCAGCATTCCACCAAAGCACTGCGGGTCGCGTCTCAAAAGCTACAGGAATTCGCCGACTATATGGAGCAACAATCGAAGCCCGCCAAATGAAACCGGTTTTTTTCACGGTATTGGTTTTTGCGCTTCTGTCGGCCGGCTGCTCGCATCGGCCGGCAACCGTTGCGGTGCCCCCCGCACCTCCACCTTCGGTGGAATCCGCCCCCACCGTCACCGCCAATTCTCCGGAACTCAGAATTCCTCCGGATAGCAAGCCGCTCTTAACCGAAACCGGTATCGCCAGCTGGTACGGCGCCCCCTATCACAATCGGCGCGGCTCCAATGGCGAAGTCTACGACATGCACGCGATGACCGCCGCCCATCGCACGCTGCCGCTCGAGTCGATTGTGCGAGTGACCAATCTCGAGTCAAAGCAGAGTGCGATTGTCCGCATTACCGATCGCGGTCCCTTTGTCGAGGGCCGCATCGTGGATCTCTCGGAGGCGGCAGCGAAGCAAATTGGCATGCTGCAAAAGGGAACGGTAGGGGTAAAACTCGAGCTTCTGAAGACCCCCGTGCCGCTATCGAACGCCGGGCGGTGGGCGGTGCAGATCGGCGGCTTCGATCAGGAAAAAGCAGCCCGCGATCTGGCCGCGCACTTGACTCGCCGATATCACACCGCGAATGTGCTGACGTTTGGCAGCCCGGCGGGCGCATGGTGGGTTCGCGTACGAGTGAAAGATGATCTCCGCACCCGGGCGGAAGAAGTCGCACGGGATACTAAGACCAGCGAAGGTGCGATATTTCTGGTGAGGTTAGACTGACGATGGTGTCGGGATGTTGGGGTTAGAAGCTCGCAACTGACCAACGAGAACCCTGAGTTATGACTGACTGTCTTTTCTGCAAAATCATTGCCGGCCATATTCCCGCAAAGAAGGTTTACGAGGACGAACACACCTACGCGTTTGAGGACATCGATCCGAAGGCGCCGACCCACGTCCTGGTGGTGCCGAAGAAGCACATTCCGGGGCTCAAGGAGGCCCAGAAACTAGATGCTGAGATCGTTGGCCACTGCCATCTGGTTGCAGCGCAGATTGCCCGCGACCGGAAGATTGAGGACGGATATCGAACCGTGCTGAATGTCGGCCGGGGCGCAGGCCAGTCGGTATTTCACTTGCATGTCCACCTGCTGGGCGGGCGCGACCTGCGCTGGCCGCCGGGGTAGAAGTAGAATAAGAGTTAACAGCCGGAGGGCCGGATGTTCGACCTTGTAAAGCTCCGCAATACCCGGCGAAACACCGCCCTGCTCGCGTCCTTTCTGATTCACGGCCTGGTCCTCTATTGCTGGCTGAATCGCGCTCCCAGGTTTGTGCAGCCGTCGATGGTGGCCTGGGGGCAGCATGGGTCGTCTTTCCAACTGGTGTATTTCCCTAACCCGGAAGTCGGATCCTCGGCAGCCGAGAAGATGCAGCTTCACCTCCGGCGCAAGCACAAGCCTGCCAAGGAAGCTCCGCACAACCCGGTTCCAGCCGCGCGCGCGGGTCTGCCTACCGGCTCCGGTTTCAATGGAGCGATAACCGGAACGGAAGCGATGCCCGCAATCCCGCTGGTATTCCCCGATCCCACCATCTTTCCCTGGCAACTGGGGAAGGGTCGGCAAGGCGACGTGGTGGTTGAAGTCACCATAGATGCAAGAGGTAATGTGACCGAGACGCGGCTTCTCGAATCGCTCGCCGAGGACATTGATCAAAAGGTGGTTGCGGCGGTTCGTCAGTGGCGGTTCAGGCCTGCCACCGTGGACGGCAGGGCTATCCCCTCACGCCAGGATGTCCATTTTCATTTCCCCAGTTAGGAAGAAGCTAACTGAGGGTTTCGGTCTCTTCTTCGGCTGCCCCGTGCCGGCGTAGCAACTGCGGAAGATTCTGAGAAAAAGCGGAGCGCGGCAGCACCATGTCGCAACCCACCTCGTGCGCTTTCTGCTTGAGATCTCCTTGCACGTGTGACAGGAATCCGATGACCGAGGTCTTCTTGTGCTTGCTTTTGAGTTTGGGGATCAGCGACAGGGGCTTCACGCTCGAGCTGTTCAGATCGAAGATGATGAGCGACGGTTTCTCTTCCCCATTCTGCTTGATCTTATCCGCGAGGTCGTGTTCGGATTTTACAAATTCAACCTTAACGTTCAGCTTGCGCGCGGTTTCTTGAATCTTCGCCTGGAAGAACAGATCGTCGACGAAGCCGAAGATTCTCGAGGTCGCGTCCTCGCGCGCCGGCAGCGGCTCCGGTTCGGCCTGAGGGTAGTTGGGGGCAAAGCCTGGGCGTTGGCGGCCGGGTCTGGATCCGTTGTTGCCCCCCGCCAAAGCTGCGCGATAGCTGTGATCCATGGGAGCGGTGTAGATGCCGCTATGCTGCTGGTCTCGGCCGGGACGGCCTCCCGGGTTCGCGCCGCGCGCACGGCGACCACGCCGCCGCCTGTTTCTCCCTCCTCCACCGGAGGGGCGTCCTGGTCCTGCATTCATATTGTTTTTCTTAGTCCTGTTTAGTCCGCCCGGAGGGGACCCGTTTCGTAGCTCTTTCTTTCTCACCCCATCGCGATGGTGTTGTGTCGCGTAAGTACACGCAGCGTTGCAGAAACAACCATTGCGGATGAACTCAGTTTGATCTATGTCCGTTGTGCGCCTGGAGCCTAGGGGCGCGGAGGGCCAGCCAGGGGGCTAGGCCGCTGAGAACAAATGTATGTTACCGCTCTCCCAGCAGTAACGCAAGTGGGAACTCCGGTCACTACCGAGAAACCGTCGCGACCAGGGTATGTACCTCGGGGGAAGGCCTACTCTCGTCTACTCTGTCCCATGTAGCTTCTGGCCAGAGTTGAAGAATAAAGAAAGCTGTCCCTGTATGCACCATCTCGCCGATTCAGCCATCCCAAGGGGGAGCGAGGTCAACGCCTGTGGCAAGTTTGAGCACGCCGTCTTCCCCGTCTGCCCCCAGCCTAGGACATGAACAAACCCTGCCGGCGGCAAACCTGGACATCGGCCGCGACGAAAATGTGGTGCGACGCTGGGTGATGAGCTGTGCTCGGAAGATGCACGAGTTTCCTTTCTTCTTCACCGGCATGGTCAAAGCCTTTCGCGGACTGCAACGACTTGGAATCAATGTTACGCCCAATCACTTCTATTGGCCCATTCCGGACTTGGCTCAGTTGGAGAAGCGCAAGTGGCCGATTTATTCCGTCCTGCCTCACTCCAGGTTCGACCTAAACAAGCAACGGGATCTCGGGTGGGAACTCTCCTCTCGATACGGTCGGGAGTGCTGTTTCCCCGGCGCTGCCCAGGACGGTCTTTATCACTACAACAATGGCTACTTCGAAGCCGTGGACGCCGAGATCGCATATTGCATCGTGCGTCACTTCAAACCGTCCCGGGTCATTGAGGTAGGAACCGGATACAGCACACGGGTACTTACCGCGGCCATGCAGAAAAACCACGAACGAGATCATCTCGAGACCAAGTTGGTTTCGATCGATCCCTTCCCGGAGAGGTTCTCAGATAACGGCTTGGTAGAGCAGATCCCCAAAGCCATTCAGGACGTTGATCTTGAATTCTTCGATTGCCTGGAGAACGGCGACATCCTTTTTATCGATTCCAGCCACGTCGTAGCCGTGGGTAGCGATGTGGTGCGGCTTTACCTGCAGGTTCTGCCGAAATTGAAGCCCGGTGTGCTGGTCCACGTCCACGATATCTTTCTTCCCGCTGACTATCCCCGAGACGCCGTCCTGAACAAGCTGTGGTTTTGGTCGGAACAGTACCTTTTGCAGGCGTTTCTTACCTTTAACCAGGAGTTTGACGTGCTGTGGGGGGCGAGTGCAATGCAGATCCACTGCCCCTGGGTGCTCGAACGCTGTTTCCCGCACTGGCGTCACAGTTACCGCAGGATGCCGGAATCAAAGCGCCGCTTTGTTCCGACCATGGACGGCGATCGCGTGTGGCCGTCCAGCTTCTGGATGCGGCGGGTATGATCCTGGCACGCTCGGTGCCATATCTCGATGAAGTCTCTAAGCATTTTTCCTCAGAGCGGTGCATAATTCTGTGCAAAACCGGGAAAGTAGCCTGATAAGTAGTTGCTCACGTAATGTTTGTACAAATTGCACACACTCAAGTGCTGCCACAGAGGGGGAGTGCGTTTTCCTGAGTGAATTCTTCCGGAAAAATGCGACTCGACACACTGCTCGTCGAGCGCGGTCTGGCGCCATCGCGAGCGCGCGCCCTGGCCCTGGTTCTGGCTGGCAAAGTGCTGGTGAACGGCCAGAAGGTGGTAAAGTCCGGCGCCTCGATCGATGTCGCATCCGAAATCGCCGTGCTCGGGGAAGACTTGAAGTACGTGAGTCGGGGTGGCCTGAAGCTCGAACGCGCCCTTGACCATTGGGGAATCGACGTTTCAGGAAGGGTCTCGATGGATGTGGGGGCTTCCACCGGAGGATTTACCGATTGTCTCCTGCAACGTGGGGCCCTTCGCGTCATTGCCGTTGATACCGGGTACGGACAGATTGCGTTTCCGCTGCGACAGGACCCAAGAGTACGCCTGCTCGAGAAAACGAACGCGCGATACCTCACCCGCGATCAGGTCCAAGAACCTGTCAGCCTGATTGCCATCGATGTGTCATTCATTTCGGCGACCCTCATCCTTCCCGCCGTACTCGCCGCCGGCTTTCCCGACGATCGCAGCGGATGCGAATTGATCGTGCTCGTGAAACCGCAATTTGAAGTCGGACGAGCTAAGGTTGGCAAAGGCGGGATTGTAAGAGATGTCGACGCGCAGCAGCAGGCGGTCGAGAAAGTGCGCTCCGCCGTGATCGGACTTGGGGCCTTCGAAACCGATGTAGTCGAATCGCCGATTCTGGGCGCCGCGGGCAATCGCGAACTTCTCCTCTACGCGGGATTCGGACCAAGCCACCCGCAATCGAATGGTTGAATGCGCGGATCCCTCCATCCATGACGATCTCAGTACACCGATGTCCATGAATTCATGGCGCAGTCGCACAAGGATGCGATTTCAATCCTGTACAATTCCTTTTCCTATGGCCAAGCCCGTCAAGAGAGCGGTGGGCATCGTTTCCAAGCCCAACAAGGCGGAAGTTGCCGAGGTCATGCCGCAATTGATGGACTGGCTGCGCTCGAACGGCCGAGATTTTGTGGTAGATCCCGAAACTGCCGTTCATGCGGGCGGGGTTCGTGCGGTTTCTCGCCAGGAGATGGCCAATCTGGATCTGGAGTTTCTAATTGTTCTAGGGGGGGATGGCACCTTTCTATCCGCGGCGCGCGCGGTTGCCAAATCAGGAACTCCCATCGTAGGCGTGAATCTCGGGGCGCTCGGCTTTCTCACCGAAATTCCCATCGAGGAACTCTACGCAACTCTCGAAGGCATCGAGCGAGGCTCATTTGCACTCGATACCCGCTCGATGGTGCATTGCGACGTGAGCCGCGCGGGCTCGATCGTCGCGAGCTACGATGCTTTGAATGACGTGGTGGTGGGAAAGGGAACCATCGCGCGCTTGAATCATTGCGACGTTTATATCGACCAGGTGTTGGTTTCGCGCTATCAGGCCGACAGCCTCATCATTTCCAGTCCGACCGGATCGACCGCGTATTCACTCGCCGCCGGCGGACCCATCCTGATGCCCGATGTCGAAGCTTTTGTGGTCACCCCGGTTTCGGCGCACTCCCTGACTCATCGTCCTCTGGTGGTGCGTGACACATCCAAAATCGAGATCGTGGTCATGACCGGGCAAGAAGAGGCCTATTTGAGCATCGATGGGCAGGCTGGCATGCCCATGCTCGATGGCGACCGCGTGTTTTGCCGCAAATCCGAATCTCAGGTTAAGCTCGTCCACATCAAAGGCACCTTCTTTGACGTGCTGCACAACAAGCTCAAGTGGGGACAGCGTTAGTGCCGCCCTCCAGCGCCCCTCCAGGCTTCATCGAGAAGGATTTCGCAGGCGGTTCGATTTCGATCCACTACGCCGAAGGCCCGGCCAACGGCCTGCCGCTCCTGCTCTTGCATGGTATGGCCCGGGATTGGCGCTCCTTTTCGGCCGTGCTTCCTGACTTGGCATCTCGTTTCCACGTCTTTGCCCTCGATCTTCGCGGACATGGCGCCTCCGGGCGGGCTGTCGGCGGCTACCGCATCTCGCAATTTGCAGATGATGTCGACGAGTTCCTGCGGGTGCGTCTTCCGGGTGGGGCGGCGGTCTTTGGACATTCCCTGGGCGCGATGGTCGCAATGTCCCTGGCGGCGCGCTCGAACTCGAAAATCTCGGCGCTGATCGTCGGGGATTCCATGATCTCGCCCGGCAATCTTGACTCGAGCTTATATGGTCCGCTATTCGAGCAGCTTTACGAGATCATGCTCGACCGACGCTCGGGCGAAGAACTGGCGCGCGGCATCGGGAAAATTCAACTGAGGTTTCCTGAGTTGGATGAGCCCCTGAGGCTCGAGGAACTGGCAGGGACGAGCGAAGCCGCGCTGCTCGAATGGGCCCGCACCGTGGAGCGAACCGACCCGGAGGCGCTGGCCATGAGTCTTGACCGCAGCGCTTTCGCCGATTGGGACCCGGAGCGGATTCTGCCGCAGATCGCTTGCCCCGTCCTGCTGTTGCAGGCAAATCCCGAATTGGATGGTTTGCTTTCGGATTCTGACGTGGAGCTCGCGATGCGATTATTGCCGAGAGCCCAGCATGTGCGCTTTCCGCTTCTGGGTCACGCTCTTTTCATGGTGCAGGCCAAGCCGGTATTGCGAGCGGTGCATGAATTCTTGGCGGGAAACGCGGCGGCAAAGGGAAGATGACTCAGGCCAACTGCGGCAGACTGTCGCTGTAGTTAAAGAAATGCTCCACCTGAGTGACTTTGAGCGTGCCCCGCACCCGTTCGTTCACTCCCGCCAGGGTCAGCGAATGCCCTTCTTTTTTGTGGCGAACATAGGCTCCTACCAGCGCCCCCACCCCGGCGGAGTCGATGTACGGCACGCGAGAGAAATCCAAAACCAGGCTCGCGGCAGAGCTCGTGCGCACGAGGTCCTGAAACTCGTAGAGCGTGGCGATGGTCAGTGGGCCCGACAGCTTCAACACCCGTTTCTGATTCTGTATCCCAAGATCTTCAATGGTAAGGGGGTCATCACGCATAAACGACCTAGTTTAGCGACGGGTGCGCGCTTGTCAATAGTCAGCACTCAATTTTAACAATGTGGTCGAACGGGCTGTATTTTGTGCGTGTTAGACTGAGTTTACATCCTCCCGACAAGGAAGCCACATGAAGTTTGGAGTCATCATCTTTCCCGGGTCGAACTGCGATCATGACGCGTACTGGACGGTCGCGCAGGTCCTCAAGCAACCGGCCACGTTTTTGTGGCACGAGTCGCACGATTTAGAAAACAGCGACGTCATCATTGTTCCAGGCGGTTTCGCCTATGGCGACTACCTGCGCACCGGAGCCATTGCAAAATTCTCGCCGGTCATGGAATCCGTGCGCAAGTTTTCCCAAGGCGGTGGTTTGGTCATCGGCATTTGCAACGGCTTTCAGATCCTGTGCGAGTCCGGCCTGCTTCCGGGGGCGCTGATGCGCAATGCCGGGCTGAAATACGTCTGCAAACCCGTGCACGTGCGCGTGGAAAATGCGGATACTCCGTTCACCAACGCCTGCCGGCAAGGCGAGGTTTTAACCATTCCCATCGGCCATATGGAGGGCAACTACTTCGCGGATGCGGCCACGCTTGAGGAACTTCGCCGCGCGGATCGCATCGTTTTCCGGTATTCGGATCCCTCGGGCGAGGTCACCGAAGCCTCGAACCCCAATGGCTCTCTCGATAACATCGCCGGAATTTGCAGTCCCGGCCGGAATGTACTGGGCATGATGCCCCATCCCGAGCGGGCCAGTGAAGACCTCCTGGGCTCGGTCGACGGGTTCAAGATCTTCGAGTCGCTTTCCGGCGTCATGGCCGCAAAGTAGCCCGGCATCTCTGGAATCGCAAGCTGCATCTACCCAAAAAATGGGGCTGGTGTTGTTCCCGGGTATCGGAAGCCCTGACGCGCCAAGGCCTGCTATAGTACTTGTTCGCCGAAATCTAAGGAGAACCTGACCACGCGGATGTCAACAGGACGGGTGTTCGCCATCTACAAGCATGTTGCGCTGCTGTTCGCGCTCGCAGTTTTTGTTCCCTCTCTCTCAGCGCAGAGCTTCCTGAAAATGCCTACCACCGAGGTTTTTGCCGGTTATTCCTACCTCCGCTATGACGCCAAGCAGTTTGGCTTCGCGAACCAGCTCAACCTGAACGGCGCCAATGTGGCAGTCTTGGTTCACGTCTACCACGGACTGGGTATCACAGGGGATTTCAGCGGCCATTTCTCCAGCGAGATGGAGGAATT
>Ga0126381_100001971_pt1 | contig 22091 bp, 18 predicted proteins | sample PanSoiMetPlot_28_FD_96465 | JGI IMG/M metagenome (GOLD analysis project Ga0126381, IMG submission 96465) | Tropical forest soil microbial communities from Panama - MetaG Plot_28 | ecosystem: Environmental > Terrestrial > Soil > Tropical forest > Bulk soil | place: Panama | collected 2016-02-17
ACCTGAGACCTGAGACCTGAGACCTGAGACCTGAGACCTGAGACCTGAGACCTGAGACCTGAGACCTGAGACCCGCTTTGACCCAACACATCGGCATCGTCGCCTGCAGCGCAGAAGGAGCGGCGCTCTGCTATCGAACGATCTGCCTCGAAGGCGCCGAGCTGATGGGACCCCACAACCACCCTGAAGTCTCGATGCACACGCATTCCCTCGCCGAATACGTGAAGTTCATCGACAAGAATGACTGGGCAGGAGTCGTCGAACTCATGATGTCCTCGGCGGAGAAACTCGCGCGCGCCGGCGCTGATTTCCTGATCTGCCCCGACAACACGCTTCATCAGGCTTTTGAATTCGTTGAGCACCGCTCGCCACGCCCGTGGCTTCACATCGCGCAGGAAGTCGCCTGCGAAGCCAAGCGCAACCACTTCAAGCGACTTGCCGTGCTAGGAACACGTTGGCTCATGGAAGGCCCCGTCTATCCGCAAAAACTGAAAGCCGTGGGCATCGACTATCGCATTCCAGACGCCCAGCAACGCAAGCGCATCAACCACATCATCATGGACGAACTCGTCAACGCGCAGTTCCTGCCGCGCTCTCAGACCTATTTCACCGAAGTCATTCGCGGCCTCAAAGACGACGGCTGCGACGCGGTCGTGCTCGGCTGCACCGAAATGCCTTTGATTGTCACGGCCGACACATCGCCTCTGCCTCCGCTCGATTCCACTCGGCTCCTCGCCCGCGCTGCCCTCCGCAAAGCAGTGGAAGACTAAACCCAGCGCCGTCGACCGTAACGGTCTTGATTCCCTCGACTCTCCGAAAGCCAACCCTTGCTACAATGCTCGGCTCCTCCGAAGACTGTCAGCTCAAGAAAGGCGGTAGCTTACCGCGCCGTGCCGCGTCATAGATTGAAGTTTTCCCGAGTAGCCGGTTCGTTTGCGGTCTGTCGCCTATCTGCAACAGCGCCCGTCCCGACGTGGGCCGCGCAGGGCAAATTCTTTTCGATTACTGGTACTGCTGACGAGGTATCGATCGTCTGCCTCGCCGCGCAAGTTCCTGCTGACATTCAACACGAGAATGACTGGGCTTGCCTCAAGCTGGAAGGACCATTTCCGTTTTCGGAGACCGGCATTCTTACTTCGTTCGTGCAACCGCTTTCCGATCGTGCGATTCCCATCTTCGCCATCTCGACCTTCGACACCGACTACGTTCTGGTCAAGAATGACTGGGTCGAAAAAGCAATGCAGATTTTGGAGGAAGCCGGCCACAAGGCGGTATAGCCCCGGATCGAATCCGCGCAACTCCCACTCACGCCCCACGCCCAATTCACGTACCATCATCGCCGTTCAACCTTGAAATCCCGCTGACCACTGTCGAAATCGCCAAGAACGCTCCTCTCGTGTGATCTAATACCAATAAAGCTCAACCATGCCGTCCAGCCTTACATCCTTCCAACGCCGCCTGAAGGCTGCGCATCGAAATGTGCGTGGTGCCAGGATGGTCGCCCGTGCGTTCATGTCGACAGACCATCCGCTCCTGGCGCACATAATCCCCATTCGCCGCTGTAATCTCGCGTGCGAGTACTGCAACGAGTTCGACGACTTCTCGAAGCCCGTGCCGACCGAAACCATGTTTCGTCGGATCGACAAACTTGGCGCACTCGGTACTTCAGTCGTAACCATCAGCGGCGGCGAGCCGCTTCTTCATCCCGAACTCGACGAGATTATCCGCCGCATTCGCCGCAATGGGATGATCGCCGGGCTGATCACCAACGGCTACCTGCTGGTGGCCGAGCGGATTGAACGGCTCAATAAGGCAGGACTTGAGTGGCTGCAGATTTCCATCGACAACGTCACGCCTGACGACGTTTCAAAGAAGAGTCTGAAAGTTCTCGACAAGAAGCTGGAACTCCTCGCCGAATACGCCGGCTTCTACGTCAACATCAATTCTGTTGTCGGCGGCGGGGTCAAGCATCCGCAGGACGCGCTCGTCATCGGCCGCCGCGCCATGGCACTCGGCTTCAGCTCAACCATTGGCATCATTCACGACGGTGACGGCCAACTCCAGCCCCTCAACGACGAAGAACGTGCCGTCTACCACGAGATGAAATCCATGGAGAAGCGCAGCTTCACGCGCATCAATGGCTTCCAGGACAACATCGCGCAGGGACGCCCTAACCAGTGGCGGTGCCGCGCCGGCGGACGCTATCTCTACATTTGCGAGGATGGATTGGTGCACTACTGCTCGCAGCAGCGCGGATATCCAGCCGTGCCGCTCGAGAAATACACGATCGCTGACGTACGGCGCGAATTCCTAACCGAGAAATCCTGCGCGCCGCATTGCACCGTTTCGTGCGTGCACCAGGTGTCGGTCTTTGATTCCTGGCGCGCGCCACAGCAGCCCGCGTCGGCCGTGCCCGCGGGTGATCTCGTTCAGATCGAGTAAGGCGTTATTTTTTTGGTTGCGCCGTCGGCGGTAACAGCCCATTCAACCGCAGATATGTCGAAGCCGCCGCGTAGTGGTCCGCCCAGTCGTTCGTTAGCGCGATGAGCGACCAGGCCCTTGGAACCTTTCGCCCCCCATAGGCTTCGATCTCATCGCCTAATTTTGAGTCGTCGACCTTGGCAAGACTGCCGGTGCAGAAATCAAACGATGCTTTCAACGATTTCGAGAGCGCGTCCTTATCCGTCTCCTTCGCTTCCTCGACTTTGGGTTTCGGCAGGTCGGCTGCTTTCGCGCACAGATAATAGTTCGATTCGATGATGTGCGAGACCAAGTGGCCGAACGTCATCTGGCCTTCGGTCGGTTTAAACGAGAACTTGTCGGGCGGCATAGTGTCCACTGCGGCCTGCAGGTTCTTCGACTGCCGGGGCATGATTTCTTTAATGACAGTGGTAACGGGGTTTTTTTTCTGCGCAGAACTCGATGCAGCGAGTGCGCAAAAAACAAGCACGAATGCGAGGGTACGCTTCATGTTGGCGCCTCCAGGATTTAGCCGCAGAAAAGCATAAACTGGAAGGCGCAACTTCCGCCACCAAGCCCGCTCACCGTCGGCCAAATTCAGTTTGTGATCCAGCCGCGACCGTTAGTGCGAAGGCAATGTTGCTGATGCCTCCGCCGTAGTCTTATTTCGCTCGAAAATTTCTAGTCCGCGATCTCCGGCGTCGCTCCCAGCAGAGTTTTTGTATATGGATGCTCTGGCCGCTCAGTGATCTGTTCCGTCGACCCAGTTTCGACGATCTTCCCGTGATGCATCACGGCGATCCGGGTCGCGAGGTAGCGCACCACCGGCATAGAGTGAGAAATGAAAAGGTAGGTCAGCTTGAATTCGCGTTGCAGTTGCGCGAGTAGGTTGACGATCTGCGCGCCTACGCTCACATCCAGCGCCGAAACCGGCTCATCTGCAACGATGAATTTTGGACGCAGTGCGAGTGCCCGTGCAATCCCGATGCGTTGTCGCTGTCCTCCGCTGAATTCGTGCGGGAAGCGCTGGCCGGCGGACTCGTCCATGCCCACAGCACACAATAGTTCCGCGACTCGCGTTCGCTTTTCTTCACGGCTAAGACGTTCGTGGATCAGCAGTGGCTCGGCGACAATCTCGTCCACTCGCAAGCGAGGGTCGAGTGAACCAAACGGATCCTGAAAGATGATCTGCATCTCGCGTCGCGCGCGCCGCAATTCACCGTGCGTTGCAACGACAAGATCGTGCCCTTCGAACAGAATCTTGCCTGAAGTTGGCTCGATCAGGCGAAGCACAAGCCGCCCCAACGTGCTTTTTCCGGAGCCCGACTCGCCCACTAAAGCCAGCGTCTCACCGGCTTCGATCGTCAGCGAGACATCATCAACCGCTCGCACCTCACCCTGCGCTCCACCTCCGAAAATAGATTCACCAAGCGGATACACCTTGGTCAGATTTCGCGCTTCCACCAATGCCACGGCCCGATGGTAGCAGAGATTTCTAATCGTTCCAGCAGGCTGGCCATAACGATCGTCATAGCGCGATCAGCGGCACGGCCACCAGAGCTGCGAGCATCCCTGCCAGTCTCCAGCGCGAGAAGTGCTCGTTCAGAATGAGGCGGGCGAGCAACACCGTGATCGCCGGATATAGCGAGCTAATGACAACCGCAGTATCCAGCCTGCCTGCTTGGCTGGCTCGGATAAAGAAAGCGCTCCCACTCACGTCGAGCACTCCCGCGAGCACTCCCCAGCCAACGCCCGAGAGACTTATCGGGTGATATTGACGCGTCAGCGCCACCAGAATTGCCGTCGTTATAAACGACACGGCGCGCGACGTCCCCGCGATCCAGAACGCCGATCCATTTCCGGCCTGCCGAATGCAGAGGAAGTACCCCGCAAACCCGATGCCCGCGAGAATCGCCATCGTCAGCCCATGAGGGCGTCCCGTCTCGCCCTCTCGCCGCGCAATCAGCCAGATCCCCAACCCCGCAAAGAAAAAGCCAACAATGCGAAGCGCTCCGGGCCGTCCCTCTGTGAACATATCGACGATCGTCGGAATTCCGGCTCCTAGCACGGCTCCTACTGGTGCCGTCAATCCCATGTCGCCAGCCGCGAGCGCGCGATAGAAAACGGCCAGCGCTAATCCGGCCAGAACCCCCGCAGCCATCGCCCACGCAAGCTTCTGCTTCTCGGGCACAGGCGATGCAAAAGCGAGAGCCAGTATCACCATGAACGCGGTGCCGCTCACGTGAGTGATTGTCGAAAGCAGAAACGCATTGGTTTTCCGCGATGCAAATCCGCCGATAAAATCACTCATGCCCCACGCGCAGGTTGCTGCCAGACTCGCGGCCGCGGGAGCAATTTGGGAGTGAACGTTCATTGATTCTGAAAATTCCTCGAAAAGCCCTAGAGAGTAGCACGCGAAATATGCGAGCACGCGCTATATGCCTCGGGGCTTTATTCGATCTGACCACGACCCATCAGGAAAACGGCAAGCCTTGATGTAGACTCGCGTTGCCTCGTAATCGATTCAGGAAAGGAGACGCGCCCACGTGGCCTCTGGGGTTCTGCTCGAAGTTTGCGTGGATTCGGTTGAATCCGCGATCGCTTCCGAAAAAGGCGGCGCGCAACGCATCGAACTGTGCAGCGATTTGGCCCAGGGTGGCATTACACCGAGTGCCGGCATGATCGCCATGACGCGCAAAGGAGTCTCGATCGCGCTTCACGTCCTCATTCGGCCACGTGCGGGTGATTTCAACTACTCGGAGCAGGAATTCGAAGTCATCAAGCGCGACATCCTGCTTGCGAAGCAACTCGGGGCGAATGGTGTGGCTCTGGGCGTACTCGATCCCAAAGGAAATATTGATGTCGCACGAACTCGTGAACTGGTTTCCATTGCGCGCCCGATGGCCGTGACGTTTCACCGAGCATTCGACGTAACCCCCGATCTGCTCAACGCCTTAGAGGATGTGATTTCAACCAACGCGGACCGCGTTCTTACCTCGGGGGGAGCGGAAACCGCCGAGAAGGGCGCTGCCACCTTGGCCAGGCTACATGATGCCGCGCAGGGGCGAATTGAAATCATGGCGGCTGGCAACATTCGTGAGCAAAACGTCCGAAACGTTCTCCAGCAAACCGGAGTGCGCGAAATTCATGCCGCCCTGCACAGTACACTCCCCGAGGACCGTCCGCCCGCTCTCACCCAGGACCTGCGCGCGACCGACACGGCCAGTGACAAGGGCCGATGGGTTGTCCTCCCCGAAACAGTCTCCGCTTTCGTCTCTGCGGCGAACAGGAACGCGTGACCCCGTGCGCCCGAGCCCAAGGCGCAATCGAGATAAGGCAAATCACTCAGCTCAACGATCCCTCTTCTCAATCCCATTAACGCCGCTCCCGCAAGTGCTTCACAACGGGCCTGTTCGTACGTGTCGGAGCATTGCTCAAGTGCGGCTGATAAGCCCGAAAACGCCCAGAATCGCATGTTAGAATCACCCGAAAGGATTCTCTGCCAGGACCCCAGGTTTTGATCGAACTCGCACCCTCGATTCTGTCGGCTGACTTCGCCCACTTGGCGGATCAGGTCCGTCTTGCCACCGAGGGCGGCGGGTCCATCGTGCATGTCGACATCATGGACGGCCACTTTGTTCCGAACCTGACCATCGGTCCTCCGGTCGTGAAGTCATTACGCAGGGCCACCCGCCTGCCGCTCGATTGCCACCTCATGATCGAGAATCCCGACGAGTTCATCCCCGCATTTACCGATGCCGGAGCAGACTGGATCTCGGTCCATCAGGAAGCCTGCATCCACCTCGATCGCACCCTTCACCACATTCGCGACCACGGTGCTCAGGCGGGGGTCGTCATCAACCCAAGCACGCCCGTCGAGGTGCTCTCCGAAGTCCTCGATATCGTTGATTACGTGCTGGTTATGTCGGTTAACCCGGGCTTTGGAGCGCAGAGATTCCTGCCCAATTCGCTGCACAAGATGCGCAAGCTTGCCGAAATCCGGGCCCAGCGCGGACTAAACTTCCGCATTGAGGTCGACGGTGGGATCGCCCTCGACACCATTGCCGAAGTGGTTCGTGCCGGTGCAGAAATTTTGGTCGCGGGCAACGCGGTGTTCGGCAGTGGTGATCCAAAGATCAACGCGCAAAGATTGTTGAAGGCTGCAACCGAGGCCACGTTGCAGAAGGTTTGAACGTAGTTTTGCGGGCGCTGTCGCCCGCATGGGCTTTCGCTCACGATCGACAAAGAGTCGAAGCGCCAAATCTTTCCCCGAGGTTCGCTATGCTGCGTCGTATTCCGATCATCGCTTTGTTGGGCGCGCTGCTGGCATTCTCTGCCGCGTGCACAAACAAAAAGGTCAACAATCCCCTGGCCAACGTCGGATCGAAGCAGCCCGACAAAGTTCTCTTCGACCGCGCCATGGACGCGATGAAGCACAACCGCTTCGACGTCGCTCGTATGACGCTGCAGACCCTGATCAACACCTACCCCGACTCCGAGTTCGTCGCACGCGCCAAATTAGCCGTTGGCGACTCCTGGTATGCGGAAGGTGGCACCGCCGCGCTGGCTCAGGCCGAAATCGAATACAAGGACTTCGAAACCTTCTTTCCCAATATGCCTGAGGCGGCTGAAGCGCAACTCAAGATCGCGAACATCCATTACCAGCAGATGGAAAAGCCCGACCGCGATTACACCCACGCCATGCGCGCGGAAGAGGAGTATCGCAGTCTGATCCTTCAGTACCCGGATTCCAAGCTTGTTCCCGAGGCCAAGCAGCGCCTGCTCGAAGTGCAGGAAGTTCTCGGCGAGCGTGAATACGAGATCGGTCGCTTCTATTACTTGCGGCAGTCATATCCCGCAGCGATCGCCCGCTTGAACTCTCTCGTCGATCGATACCCCCTGTACAGCCGGGCCGATGACGCCCTCTTTCTCCTCGGTCAAGCGTATGAGGGGGAAGTTGCTGTTATTCGCTCCAAGCCCATGAACGAAACCGCCAAGGCGCGTGCCGTCGAAGAGTTCACGAAACTCGCGAGCGCCGCCTATACGAAGATCATCACGCGCTATCCCATGATGGATCGCGTGGAAGATGCAAAGAAGCGTTTGGAAGCCTTGCATCGCCCGATCCCAACGCCTACGCAAGCCGCCATTGCCCAGAACAAGGCGGAGCAGGACAGTCGTCATTCCTCCAGCATGATCAGCAGCGTGCTTGCCGGATTCAAGAAGCATCCGGATGTTGCGCAAGCAACGCACGTCGGAGAACCACCTCTGGTTGATCCACACATGACCACCCCGATGGAAGTCGTGAAAACGGCAACCAACGCAATGCTTGGCAACAACGGTGGTGGCAACGTCACCGCTGTAGTCGGTAAGGGTGGAACTCCGGCCCCGAATCAACCCGCGCCTCGTTCCGATACGCCGCAGCCTGACGCCTCCATTTCTGCTGTACCGACACCAGACACTTCCGCGCAGCCGCCAGCTGCCGCCGGAACGTCTGACTCGAACGAGCTGAAGCCCAACGTCGCTGCGGACTCAAACGAACTCAAAGTAGATCCTGCGGCTGCGGCCTCGTCATCTGCCTCCGATCACGGAGGTCAGGCTCTGCCGCCTCCGCCTCAAGTCAACGAAGTTCAGAGCCCGGAAAACGCGCCTGCGGCCAAAGATGCCAGTGCCTCTTCTTCGTCGCAGACCGACCCGCAGTCCACCTCGAGCAGCAAGCCAAAAAAGAAGAAAGGCTTGAAGAAAATAATTCCGTTTTAGGATCGCGGCCTCTTCGGCTGGGCCCTTGAACGTTTGTGTTTGTCGTTCCCCACGAATTCCGGTTCTCAACCTAGCTTCGTACAAGGGCGCCGCTTCAGCGGCGCCGTAAGCGCAATCAATGCCGGCCCCTTTAGGGGCTGACCGAACGTGCAACCATCGGACAAATTTCCCGATTTCCTGTAAGGCATGTCCCCTAGTAACGTGTGGTAATCGCTTCGACACATTGACTTGGGATGGGCCTCAGTTTAACTTCGCGGTATCTCCCCCTTACCCAAAGGAAATCCCTTGGCTCGCAAAATCCTGCTCGCCGATGACAGTGTGACCGCCCAGAACATGGGTCGGAAGATCCTTACTGACGCTGGTTATGAAGTAGTTACCGTTAACAACGGCTCGGCGGCCCTGAAAAAGATCTTTGAAGTGAAGCCGGACGTCATCGTTCTCGATGTCTACATGCCCGGCTACAGCGGACTTGAAGTCTGCCAGCGGATCAAGGAAAACAAAGATTCATCCCGCATCCCCATTCTGCTCACGGTCGGCAAGCTCGAGCCGTTCAAGCCCGAGGAAGCGCGCCGCGTCCGCGCTGATGCCTTCGTCGTGAAGCCGTTCGAAGCAAGCGAGTTGCTCGCTGCTCTTGCCCGACTCGAAGACAAAATCGTGCCCCAGCCCGAGCCTTATAAGCCAGGGCGCTTTGCCCGGGCCGTTGCGGCCGTCGACGACCAGGTGGCTGTCGACAAGGACGAGACCTGGAAGAATCGCCTCCGCATTCCGACGCACGAATCCCAACCCGAGCCGGAACCCGAGATGCCCGTTCCCTCGAAGGTCCTTCGCGAACTTCACTCCGAAGACTCGGGGAAACATGAAGCGAAGCGCGAGGGAATTTTTGAGCGCCCGATGCCGGCCGGACTTCCCGCTGACATTACGCCGGAAGAGATTGCAGCCATCACCGCGGCCGCCGCGCAACTGAAAGCCACGGCCACCCACGGGCAGGTTGGTGAACCGAAAGAGCAAATTGCGGAACCTGCCGAGCCCACGGATGAAGAAGCATCGCCCGTCACCTTTGCATCCGCGCCGGAAGCGCCCACGGCTCCAACAGGCCCCAGCCTCGCAGAAACCGCCGAAACAAAGAACGCGACAGAACCTGAGTCCGAGCCGGTGACCGCCGCTATTGCTCCGCACAACGTTGACGCCGCACCCGTGGTCGAAGCACCAGCCGCCCAGCCCGAGAGGGCGCAGGTCACCGCACCGGAGATCCCGGCCGAAGCTGCTGAGTTGGCGACACCCGTGATATCCGAGACGACGCAGGTCGAAGCACCTTCAGTTTCCCCATCCCCGGATACCCCCACCGACGCACCGCCAGAAGTGGCTTCGACTCCCGCTCCGCAACCCGCAGACGACGAGGTCATGGCTGCGCTGCAGTCGCTCATGCCGGCCACCACGTCACCCGATCCAATCCCCGCTTCGCCCACGCAGATGCCCAGCGACGTCGCATCGTCGGGAATGGCGGCGATTGCTGCGCAAGTGAACGCTGCCTCTCTGACTGCTCATGCCGCCGGGCCGCGTTGGATTGCCGAAGAAGTTGCACTGACCGACGAGGAAGCGTCTCTCTCGCTCGAGCGCGAGATGGAAGTGGCCTATGCTGCTGTTGCCGCCTCTGGAACGGTCTTGGCTACCTCGGCCGCAGTCGCCGAAAGCCCAGTCGTACCAACCACGATCGCGCCCCCTGAATATTCCGCCGTTGCCTCTCCCGCAGAAACTACCAATTCCGCGGTCTATGCGATGGCCGCCGGAGCGACAGAATCCGCGACTGTTGTCGCCCCAGTCACCGAGCATGCCTCGTCCGCCAACCTCGCCTCGATCCTTGCCGAAGAAATCACAGCATCCGCCGCACCGGTAAGTGCTCCGTCAGAGACGAGTGAAGCCGTGCCCATTACTGACGATTCGAACTTGCCCGATTCCCAGACCTCAGGAGGATTAGAAGACATGGCTGCAAGCTGGAAAAACATTCGCGATTCCATCGCAACCAGTAGCGGGGCATCCGCTGCACCGGCAAAGGAGAAGAAAGAGATTTCCCTCGAGCCCGCGACTTCGGAATCCAGTGCGCCCACATCGGAAACCCGCGCTTCCATGGCGTCGGATCCGAAAGCCATCGCCAGCATCGTCGACAGCGTGCTCGCGGAGCTCCGCCCGAAGATCGTCGAGGAAATCGCCAAGAAACTCGCTGACACCAAAAAAGACTAATCCGCACGCCCTCCCCCACCTCGTCCGCTTTCCACCCTTCTGCTCGTTTGACCGCTTTTTCTAACCACGGTTAATATCAAGAATTACCCTTGCAATCGCAGCATTTGCCGAGTATGTCTCGGCCAATCGCCGAGAGCCACGTCCGGGTAACAGCAGACAACATGCCTCACGAACTTCCCAAGGCGTATGAGCCGGGTGCAATCGAAAAGCGCTGGGCTGAGTACTGGAAGGACCAGAGCCTCTTCCACGCCTCAACTCCGCCCGAAGGCCACGCTCGCAAGGTCTTCAGTCTCCTGCTGCCGCCGCCCAACGTCACGGGCCGGCTGCACATGGGCCACATGCTCAACCAGACGGAGATGGACATCATCATCCGCTGGCATCGCATGCTCGGAGACCTGACGCTCTGGCTCCCGGGTACTGACCACGCCGGCATCGCTACCCAGATGATGGTCGAACGCCAATTGCGAAGCGAGGGCAAGTCGCGTCTCGCGCTCCGCCGCGATGAATTTGTCCTGCGCGTTTGGTGCTGGAAGAAACAATATGGCGGCGCCATTCTCGAGCAGATGAAGCGCCTCGGCGCCTCCGTCGACTGGGAACGCGAGTACTTCACCATGGACGAGAATCTCTCTCTCGCCGTGCGCGAGGTCTTCGTCCGCCTCTACGAGCAGGGGCTGATCTATCGAGGGAAGTACATCGTGAATTGGTGCCCTGACTGCGGCACCGCGATCTCCGATCTCGAAGTTAAGCACGAGGAAGTTCCCGGCCAACTCTACGAGATCCGCTATCCCGTCGTGGGGTCGAAGGAATTCATCACCGTGGCGACGACGCGGCCGGAAACCATGCTTGGCGATACCGCCGTGGCGGTGAACGCAAAGGACGAGCGCTACACGAATCTGCACGGCAAGAAGGTCTTGCTGCCGCTGATGAATCGCGAGATTCCGATCATTCTTGACGACCTCGCGAATCCCGAATTTGGCACTGGCGCGGTCAAAGTCACGCCCGCACACGATCCGAACGACTTCCAGGCGGGATTGCGCCACAATCTCCCGCAGATCGACGTGATGGACGAAAGCGCTCACATGAACGCGAATGCCGGCACTTATGCCGGACTCGATCGCTTCGAAGCGCGCAAGCGCGTGCTGGCCGATCTCGAAGCGCAAGGATTCCTGGTCGGTACCAAGGACTACACCATCGCGCTCGGCAAATGCGATCGCTCGGGAACAGTGGTCGAACCGCGGCTGTCGGAGCAGTGGTTCGTCAAAATCGAGCCGCTCGCCAAGCGCGCGATCGAAGTTGTCGAAAAAGGCTACATCCGTTTCACGCCCGACAACTACAAGACGATCTACCTGAACTGGATGTACAACATCCACGACTGGTGCATCTCGCGCCAGCTGTGGTGGGGACATCGCATCCCGGCGTGGCGTTGCGGCGAATGCAAAGAAATCAGCGTTGCGCGCACCACTCCGGCGAAGTGTGCCAAGTGCGGCAGGTCTCAGCTCGAGCAAGACACCGACGTTCTCGATACCTGGTTCTCGTCCGCTCTGCTGCCCTTCACCGCGCTGGGCTGGCCCGAAGCGACGCGCGATCTTGACGTCTTCTATCCGACATCGCTGCTGATCACGGGCTTCGACATCCTTTTCTTCTGGGTCGCGCGCATGATCATGATGGGTTGCTGGTTCATGATGCCGCCCGAAAAACCTATGCGGGCCGACCAGAAACCCGACAGCCCAGAAGAAGCGTTGCGCAACAGCGTGCCCTTCCGCGACGTCTATATCCATGCACTGGTGCGCGATGCCGAGCGCCAGAAGATGTCGAAGACCAAGGGCAATGTGCTCGATCCCATCGAAGTCATCGAGCAGTACGGCACCGACGCGACGCGGTTCACATTGGCTGCGATGGCCGCGCCCGGAACCGACATTGCCTTCAACCCGAGCCGTACTGAAGGCTATCGCAACTTCGCCAATAAGATCTGGAACGCCGCGCGTTTCATGTTCCTGAACATGGATCGGATCGGTGCTGCAGGTGCCGGGGTGGCGCGGGCTCCTTCGCCCGCGAACCCGGGTTCGAAAGGTGTCGACGGCTTTAAGGCCACGACCCTCGAAGATCGCTGGATCCTCTCGCGCTTCAATGGTGTTGCCGACTACGTGAACGAGGCGCTCGAAGAGTTTCGCTTTCACGAAGCCGCCAATCGCATCTACGACTTCTTCTGGGGAGAGTTCTGCGACTGGTATATCGAACTGATCAAGCCACGGCTGCAACAAGCAGAGCCGCACAACAAAATGGCGCGGCTCATGGCTGGAGAGGATTTTGACAAGCTAGATGCGGAATTAAAGGCTGAACTAGCCGAATTATCGGAAAGACTCGGGCCCCAAAAGATCGCAGAAATGAGAGAAAAGGTCGTGCGGGCAATTACCGAAAGGCCTCGCCAGGTCGCTTGGAAGGAGAAGGAATTTGACGACGCGATGAGCCGTTTGAAGACCTTGGTTGACGCAGACCGACAAGTCTCGACCGCCGCCTGCGCCAATCTGGTTGCCATGTTCGAGGCCTCGTTGCGCTTGCTTCATCCCGTGATGCCGTTCATCACCGAGGAAATCTGGCACGCGATCTATGACGGCAAGCCGCCTTTCAAGTCGATCGCCCTGGCCGCGTTTCCTTTGGGAGATCCGAAGCAAATCGATCTCGCCGCCGAAACGCACATGGCGATCTTGCAGGATCTTATCGTCAGCGTTCGCAACCTTCGCGCCGAGTTGAAGGTCGAACCCAAAGTGAAGGCGCCGATCCAGATTTTCACGCTTGAGCCTGAGATGCGCGCCCTGATCGAGCAGAATCTTGGAGCAATTACCAACGACCGTCAGGCGAACGTCGAGTCCATCACTTTCGTCGACTCGTCGCTGGCCAGACTTCCGGGCACACGCCACACCGCCCGCTTTGACGTTCACTTGGTGTACGAACAGAAGATCGACGTCGAGGCCGAATGTGCGCGTCTGAAGAAAGAACTGGAGAAGTACGAAAAGAACATCGCCAGCGCCGATCGGCAATTGAACAACGAGGGCTTTCTCGCGAAAGCTCCGGCGCACGTCGTGAAAGGCCTTCGCAAACAGAAAGCCGAAAACGAATCTCTCCGCGACAAAAGCCGCAAAAAGTTTGAAGAGCTAGGTTGCAAATGAAAGGTATTCTTTGCGTAAGGATCGCGGAAGTTGTTTTCCGAACACCGAAACCCTAAGACCCAAGACCTGACACCTGAGACCTGAACTTTGGACTGGAACAGCCGACGCATTACCGCCATCCTGGAGAACGCGCTGCTGGAAGATCGCGCCACGCGCGACGCCACCAGTTACGCCTGCGTCGATCCGAACCAAAGAGCAACCGCTACAATCGTCGCCAAACAGGACTGCATTCTCGCAGGACTCGGTGTCATCCCCGCGATTCTCGACGTCTTCGCCGTGCTCGACGGTGCTGTCGTTTCGCACCACGAAGTGACCAGCCATCCCGAAATTTTCGACGGCGTTCGCGTCCACTCCGGCCAATCCGTGGCCGTGATCCGCCACAACGCACGCGTCATCCTTTCCTGCGAACGGGTAATCCTCAATTTTCTGCAGCGTATGAGTGGCATCGCGACGTTGACGCGCCAGTTCGTGGAAGCGGTTAGCGGCACCAAGGCGCGCATTCTCGATACGCGCAAAACTGTTCCCGGCTTGCGCACCATCGACAAATACGGCGTTCGTTGCGGTGGCGGCCAGAATCACCGCCTCGACCTTTCCGATGGTGTGCTGATTAAGCACAATCACATCGCGCTCGCCGGAGGAATCGTGCCCGCGCTCGAGCGCGCGCATCACAACCGCCGTGGTTCGCAACCCATCGAAATCGAAGTCCGCAAGTTGCAGGAAATGGAACTCGCGGTTACCCACGGAGCCGAAGCCCTTCTCCTCGACAACATGTCGGTCGAGGACGTGCGCAAAACCTTCGAGCGCTGCTCTCGCCTGGAAAAGCGCATCCCGCTCGAGTGCTCGGGCGGAATCAAGCTTGAAAATGTTCGTGCTTACGCGGAAACCGGCGTCAACTTCATCTCGGTCGGTGCGCTGACGACGTCGGCCCAAGCGGTCGACATGAGCTTGCGCGTCGTTTCGGAATGAGCTCTTTCTCGATCCCCAGTTGACCCTCGGCGATGCCGTACGTCTGTTATCTGCATGGGAACCAATCTCACGGCCGCCGACCCGCTTGCATCAACTCCAATTCCCCCTGGTTTACCGCGCGCCGTGCCGCTGATCCTTCGCATCGGCTTGATCGCAGGAACGCTCGACATTTCCGACGCTCTGATCTTCAGCCACTTTCGCGGCGCGACGCCCACGATGGTCTTCCAGTACATCGCCAGCGGTCTGATTGGGATGACATCTTTTCAACTCGGTTGGAGGTCGGTTGCTCTGGGCGTCGCGATCCACTACTTCATCGCGCTCACCTGGACCATGGTCTTCTACTTTGCGAGCCGTCGAGTTTCGGTTTTGCTGCGTCGGCCTGTTCTTAGTGGTCTGCTTTACGGAGTTGCTGTCTACCTGTTCATGAATTTCGTAGCTTTGCCTCTTTCCGGCGTTCCGCACTCAACGAAACCAGTGAGTCTTGTTTCCCGCGTCAACGGCGTTCTGGCTCTGATGTTATGCATCGGCTTGACGATTGCACTTCTCGTGCGGCGAAACGCTATGCGCCCCGCATCAAGCTAGCTCCGGAGCATTTGTCCCGGCGTCGACTACTGAACCCGCCAGACAAAGCCGTTCACTGGTTATAATCCCCGCATCAAGACGCCGTCTCCAATTCGCGCTCGCAAGGCCAAGCACGCAGTTCCGGCACAAAAAACCGACGCCCGCCTTGGACGCATTGTCCGCCTGCTGATGGACCACGCAACCGTCGTCGTCAGCGGCACGAAGATCGCCGACGAGATCGGGACTGGTCGTTCGGAAGTCTGGCGCCTGATCCAGCAACTGCGCTCTCTGGGCGTCGACGTCGCAGGGCATCCTGCAACCGGATATCAGCTTCGCGCAGTTCCAGACTTGTTACTGCCGGATCTGCTCGAACCGCTCGTGAAGGGAACGATCTTCCACCCCATTCACCACTACTACAAGATCGGCTCGACCAATACCACCGCGATGGAAGCGGCCGCCAGCGGCGCGCCGGAAGGCAGCGTCTTCCTCGCCGAAGAACAGACAGCGGGTCGCGGTCGCGGCGCGAATGCGTGGGTTTCCGCGCGCTCGACCGGAATCTATTGTTCCGTCATTCTGCGCCCGAATCTTCCGCCGTCGGACGCATTGATTCTGTCGCTGGCCGCGGGTTTAGCTGTTCACACAGCCATCCAACAGCTGGACGCACGCCTGAATCCCGATCTCAAATGGCCCAATGATCTCCTGCTCGACGGCAAGAAATTCTGCGGGATCTTGACCGAGATGAACGCGGAAGCCACGCGCGTTCGGCATCTCGTCATCGGGATCGGCATCAACGTGAACCAGGTGCGTTTTCCCGAGGAACTGCGCGAAATCGCGACGTCGCTCAAGGCTGCTTCCGGAGCCGAATGGTCGCGCGTGGAACTCGCTGCCGCTTTGTTAAAATCGCTGCACCGCGAATACCGCGATCTGCTCGAGAAACCCGACGCGCATCAATCGATCCTGCGCAGGTTTGCGGAGCATTCGTCGTACGTGCGCAAGCGCAAGGTGTGCATCGACGAAAACGGCGGATTCGAGGGAATCACGGAAGGGCTCGACTCGCGTGGCTTCCTGCAAGTGCGAACTGCACATGGACTGCGAACGGTGTTGAGCGGAACGGTCAGAGCCATCTAGTTTTCTATGCTTCTCGTCATCGATGTCGGAAATACAAACACGGTTCTGGGCGTCTTCGCGCGCGTCGCCAAAGTGCCTGTGGGCGAGAGCGCGCAGAACGACGGGCGTTACGAGCGGCTTGTCGCGCACTGGCGTGTCGCAACCTTGCTGAATCACACCGTCGATGAATACGGAGTTCTCTTCCGCAGCCTGTTCTCGATGGACAATCTCGATGCCGCTGGAATTCACGGCATCATCATCTCGTCGGTTGTTCCGCCGCTCGATTCGATATTGCGCCAAGTCTGCGAACGCTATTTCAAGCTCAAGCCGCTTTTCATCGAGCCGGGCGTGAAGACCGGAATGCCTGTGCAATACGAGAATCCTGCCGAAGTCGGCGCGGATCGCATCGTGAACGGCGTCGCAGCGTTCGAGAAGTACGGCGGTCCCTGCATCGTCGTGGACTTCGGAACAGCAACGACCTTCGATTGCATCTCGGCCAAGGGCGAGTATATGGGCGGCGTGATTTGTCCAGGAATCGGGATCTCCGCCGACGCGCTCTTTCAACGCACCGCGCGCTTGCCGCGGGTCGACATTCGCAGACCTTCGCGGGTGATCGGAACCACGACTGTTGGCAGCTTGCAGTCCGGCTTGTATTACGGATATCTCGGGCTCGTCGACGGAATCCTCGAACAACTTTTGCCTGAGATGGGCAAAGATACGAAGGTTCTCGCGACCGGCGGACTTGCACCGCTGATCGGAAGCGCGTCGAAATTCATCAAGACCGTCGACGATTTCCTGACCCTCGAAGGCCTTCGTATCATCTGGGAGCGCAATGCGGGAGCGCGACGCGCAGCCATGAAAACGGCGAAATCCCTCGAGTCGGACGGTGCAAAATCGCCGACGGGCGGAAAGGCGCGTTCATCGGCCAACGCGAAGTTGGGTTCTTCAGGCTCGTCTGGCGCTTCGGGTTCGGCGAGTGCTTCCAGTTCTTCGGGTACGAAGCCCGCATCGTCTTCTTCACACCGCTGAGTACTCGTGGAAAATTACTTCAACTACTTCACCGAAATTGAAGAGCACTTCCAGCGCCGTCGGGGCGGAATTCTGCTGCTCTCCACACTCGACTGGGCACTCATCGAAATCTGGAAAGACGCAGGCATTCCGCTGGAAGCCGCACTGCGCGGTATCGACGCGGCCTTCGACCGCTACGATCAGCGTCCATCGAAATCGAAAAAAGTGAACAGCCTCGCGTACTGCGCGCAGGAAGTTCTTGCCGCCGCAGAAGACATGAAAGAAGCGGCCGTTGGCGCAGCGCGGGATTCATCGAATGAAGCTAGTGGCGACGCAGGCGGCCCTGCAACCTCGTTGGGAACGACCGCACCGGCGAATCGAGGCTTCGAGCCGGCGGAGATCGCGGCCTTCCTCCGAAAAAATGCCGAGCAACTGGAGCGCGTAAAGCTGCCGGCGAAGGCGTCCGTGAATCCTGAAACGATCGCAGGCGAGACAGCAATTACGCTTCGCGAGATCGCCCATCAACTAGCCGCGCAGAAGACTGCGCACCTTGAGGCCGTCGAGCGTCGGCTGACTGTGCTTGAAGAAAAATTGCTGGCCGCGCTGCTAGCGGCCACGCCCGACGAGGACCTGGTCAGCGTCCGCGCACAGGCGGACCGCGAACTGGCTCCCTATCGAAGCAAGATGCCCGCCGCGCAGATCGACCAACTGCTCAAGCAGTACATCCACAAACAGCTGCTCGAGAAGTACCGGCTCCCGAGACTGAGTCTGTTCTATATGACGTGAAGCGGGGGAGCGGGTTGCTATGTCTCGCGTGTCAGGCAAACAGTAAGCATGGTTCATGGCCGGAACGAGTACGTGTACTTTACGACGAATCTGTGTTGGTAGAACTCTGCCGGATTTGTAGCGGCCAGGCTCGCGAACTGCTGTCCCGCCGTGTAAATCACATACAAATCGCTGTCCGGACGATAGTTCCATCTCAGTCGAATGTTCGCACTAACCGCTTGAGCGTTTGCTGTGTCGATCTGTAATACCGTCGAGAGCGATAAAAATCGCGAGAACGCGTAGTCCGTTTCCAGTGCGCCGAACACAACGGAGAAATTGCCATCCGGAACTGGCAGCCGGAATCGGTTCCACTGGGGATTCATACTGATGGAGAGCCGCTCGCTTGCCCGGTAGGTCGCGCCTACACGAAATTCATTCAGCGTCCCGTTGTAGTAACTGCCAAACCGCTCGAAGAACTTCAGTGTTACACGGCGGTCCTGCGGCGATCCATAAGTCAGCTGATGACGCGTCCAGTTGTAGACTCCAACCGGGATATTCACGTTCTTATAGATATTGAAAGGTGAAGTTAGCCTTTGCGCAAAAACATCCACGATGTCGTCATCGGTGTACGAGCCGTTATGGAACTCGGCGCGAAACGTACCCTGCCACTCTTGTGTTCCCACTGCCCCGTGTGTGTCGGGCGCATGAAACAGAAAGCCTTCGAACTGCAATTCTCGGATTCCCGCAAATTCCGGCCGCTGTTTGATCGTGGTATCTACAAAGTCGCAGATGCAATCGCTGCGTTCTAAGAACCCCACCTCTGGATTAAAATTCGGGCCAATCTTCCGATGCTCTGCCTCTACGTCCAGCCAATTCGACCGGAACTTTGCCCCTGCCCCCAGGTTCGTTTGTCCACCCGAAAATCCCGGAGTTCTGGTCTGCGCGGCGTAGCCATTCAGCACCAGATTCTTGAAGAGCACGAACCTTCCGTCCACGCCCGATGTTTGGTTGAAAGCCGAGCCCACTTGGCCTGACCTCTTATCGATTCCCATGACTCCCAAATACGACCCCGTCCCCCATAGCGATCGCTTCACCCGCAGCACTGCAAAATTAGCCCATGGGTTCGGCCCCGACGAGCGTGTGTCTACATCCATCGCGCCAATCTCGAATCCTCCCAGTGACCCGGTTACCTTTCCGCCACCATTCACAGGCACCTGTTGCCCCGTGATCGGGTCAATCCCGATCTGACGGCTGAAAAACAGTTGATCGGCGCTGTCACCCACACTCATCGGGAAGGCAAACACACCCGCGTTCTCGAGAAAGAACTGCCGCTTTTCGGGAAAGAACAGCTTGTATGGCGTCAAGTTGAATTGCTGTACGTCGACGTCGCTGTCGGCGAAGTCGGTGTTACCCGTAAGATTCGCGACCAGGTTCGAGCGCAGGCCAAGCTTTACATCCACCCCTCCCGTGTGGAGTGCGCTCATTCCCGGTGTCAGACCTGTGCCGGCTGCGCTCTGCGGAAGATGATTGAATCCTCCTAGTGCGTAAGGCTTGATGATGAACAGTCGCCCGCTCCCGATATCGGTAATACCGCGCAGTTCTCCCGCCTCACTAATTTTGTTCGCGCCAAAGGTTCGACGCCATCCAGACCAGAGGTCTTCTTCGTTCTTGTGCCGGATGAAGCGCTTGAAATTCACACCCCACACAACGTCATGGGATCGCATGAAATTCAAGGTTGAGAATGGGATCGCAACCGTCGCTGTCCATCCTTCGGTATTGATTCGAGCCTCGGAGGTCCACACTCCATCCCAGCCCGGATCCCCGTCTTGCGTCTCACCGGGCTGCTCGTCAGTAATCAGAGCATCTCTTTGTGTCCCAAGTGGATTGATCTGAAAAACGTACGCATTCCGGCGGTCGTGGCGCGAATCGATAATGATCTCGAAATAGTCATCAAGCTCCTGCGTCACGTCACGCCGAAGCTGAGTCGCCACAATATTGGCCGCCTGCGAGTCGTGGCACAAAATCCCGAAGTAGATTTCTGTACGCGTGTACAGCACGCGCACCTCAGTCTTTTCGGTAGCAGGCTGACCCTCATACGGCTCGCGCTGCCGGAAGTCCTTGATTGGGGATGCCAGTTGCCACAGCGGATCGTTCAGAGTTCCGTCCATGCGCGGCGCACGCTCGGAGCGCATCGCTTGCGCGAGGGGTATGACAGGCTCCTTCGAGACCGATTCGGGTTGTGGCATCTCCTGCGCACACATCGGTCCCACCACTGCCATGGTGAGCAGCAGAATTCTGATGATGTACTCTGACGCCCCAGCGCACCCCACGTGCGCCAATATACCTGCTTAGCCTGAAGAACCTCTGAAGCGTAACAAGAACTGCAAACCGCCATCGTCGATCCTTGTAGCTGTTGGATATCGATGCGGTTGGATTCGTGCGGGCGCCGTGGTCGACCCTTCTCCTTTTCCCAGGGCCGCCTTCAGCGCGCAGCCGTCAGGCGCCGTCGCTGCTCACTCGCCTTCATGATTTCGCTCATATCACCCGCGGGGCGAATCTCCCAGATGTTGCCGTACTTCAGGGCCGGATGCTGCGCAATCAGCTGTACGGCGTGATTCATATCCCGCGCCTCAAGCACGAGAATCCCGCCGAGTTGCTCCTTGGTTTCCGCATAGGGACCATCCGTAGTTGCGACTTTGCCGTTCTTCCAATACAGGGTCAAGGCGGTTTCCGCGGGCTGAAGCGCTTCTCCACCCGCCCAATGCCCGTTGGCGCGAAGATGGTCGTCGTATTGAAAGCATGTGTCGAACATCGCGTTTCGCTCGCCCTCGGGCATGGCGTCGAATTTGGCTTTATCATAGTATCCGAAACAGATGTATTTCATCGTTCTTCTCCTCATTCGTTCTGGAGCGGCAGCACGGCTTTCGTGCCGGACCGCTCATCCTATAGTCGCCGCGTAGTGAAAAAATCGACAGCGGCAGCGAACTATTTTTGTGTTCAACTCTTTTGAGTTTTGCCTCAATTCCTCGAACTGCCGGCCCAAGAGAATGCCCGGTTCCCGCCGTGTCAGGCCGCAGGCCGGAGCACGACGCTGGGACGACTGCTGAGAGTCAAACTTTTGGATGCTGAATACATCGGGCCAATTAGGGTATCTGTGTGACACAATGTCAACCCGTGCCCAGCGTAAAGGCCCACGCCCACGGCGAATATGCCCAAAGAATTGATCGCGTGATCGACTATCTTCGCGGGAATTTGCATCGCTCCGTGAAGCTGGGTGAACTTGCAAATGTTTCGTGCTTCTCGGAATTTCACTTCCATCGGATTTTTGGAGCAGTGACTGCGAAAAACGCTGAATAATTTTACGAATCGGCTTCGTCTTGAAAAGGCCGCTCGTCTTCTTCGATACTCCGGACAGAGCCTGACCGATATCGCTTTGGATCGCGGGTTTTCGTCATCGGCCACCTTTTCTCGCGCCTTCCGGTCCGGCTACGATACTTCGCCAAGCCAGTTTCGAAAAGGTGGTGAGATCAAAAAGAGCAAGATTTGCAAAGAACTCTTCCCGGAAGATGCATATGGTCTCCCGATGAGCGCGGAGGAAAAGAAAGCCGCGTTCCCGGTGAGATTGATCGACATCCCCGAAAGGCAAGTCGCCTATATCCGGGTTAAGAATGCCTTTGAAATGGACAGAGTTCTTGCCGCGCTCGAGACGTTGATCGAATGGGCCAAATGCCAATACGTTTTTTCGTAAGGAACTCTTTTCGGAATGACGGTCGACGATCCACACGTAACCCCCAAAGCATCTTTATCGATATGAGGTCTGTCTCGCTTCGTCTCTCCCCTTCGAGTGCAGGGAAGACATGTCGAAATTAAAAATGCCAGCCATGCGATACGCCGCCATAAAAGTTTTCGGCGATATCGATAGGGTTGCTACAGCTTTGGACTACCGTTACAGAGATTGGCTGATTCACAGTCCCTACGGGCCCGAACACGCGCCAGCGCTTGAGGTTGGTCACATTTTGAATTGGAGCTATGCCTGCCGGTTCGAAAACCGGCGCAGACGAA
>Ga0126381_100001972_pt1 | contig 22087 bp, 28 predicted proteins | sample PanSoiMetPlot_28_FD_96465 | JGI IMG/M metagenome (GOLD analysis project Ga0126381, IMG submission 96465) | Tropical forest soil microbial communities from Panama - MetaG Plot_28 | ecosystem: Environmental > Terrestrial > Soil > Tropical forest > Bulk soil | place: Panama | collected 2016-02-17
GACAGGCGCATTCAAAAGACTAAGCGGGGGCTTTCCCAGGCACTGGTCGAACTGATCCTTGAAAAAGGCTACGAGCAGATCACGGTGCAGGACATCCTGGATCGCGCGAATGTCGGACGTTCCACGTTCTATGCGCACTACGAGAATAAGGAGCTATTGCTGGTAGATGGTCCCAAGAATCTTGGGCTCAATCTGTTCGGCCATGGTGCGGGTCACGAGCCAGCCACAGGTCGGCCAATGGGGTTCCGGCGGCTCTTCGAGCATGTGGGAGCAAGTCTTCCACTAGCCAAAGCGACTCTGGGCAAGAAGAGTGGCGACGTTATGATGGCATCGTTCCGTGCGCAGATAGCGCATGCCATACGTGACCATTACAAGAAAAAGTTTCGAGGTAATGGCAAGGAACAGATGCTACAGGGCTACCGAGCACAATCCGCCGCTGCCGCTGTCGCCTCACTGGTGGCCTCATGGGTCGATGACAACATGCCTGTGACGGCGGATGAAATCTCCGACTGTTGTGCAAGCCTGGTCGAGAGCATTTTCGAAGGGTAATGGAGCCCGTCGAGTGTTTGAAATGGTGGGCGCTTTAGAGTTCGAAATCCAGGAACGCAGAGCAGGCATGTGGAGTCCCACAGCCATCCGTCGGAAGAAATTATAACCGCGAGCTTCACACCAGCACCGTTAGCCAGGACTCTGCCGCCACGCGGCATTAACAGTGGAACTATTTCATCAGCTTGCCTTTTTGATTCTGAGCCGCAAGCCCATATCGTATTGCCGCTTCAAGCGTATCGATGTTTATGTCCTTTAGAGCGTTAAACCGAATGCAATATCCGGTCACGCTCGCCTTACCTAGTTTTTTTCCATACGTTTTGGCTAAGTACTTCTTATCTTTGAGACCAAGGATATAGACAGAGATTCCGGTTTTGTTTCCGCTCACACCGATTTGAAAAAATTCTCTACTTTTTCCATTGGCATATTTTACTGTGTGAAATCCATATCCAATCGTAGGGTTGGAAACAGTACGATTCTTGCTGTCTTTACCATCGAAGAACCATAGTTTGCAATCTGGTGACACTTGAAGTGTGAGCCGATGCAACTCTCGCATGTCGCTGCGTTTTGGCTCCGGTTGGCTGGCTATATACTTCTTGATTTGTTCGTGTACGTCCAAATGCTCTGCTCCAGTTGCGCGCACGAGATTATTCGACGTTGCTGGCGCAGAACCACTGTTGATTCATAGGCTAGGAGCGAGGTGCACCCAAGGCCGTGGGCATTTATGCAAAGTATGTTCTGCCACGCGTTATCGATCTTTCGATGAGAAACAAGGAAACTGCACGAGTGCGAGGGGAGTGGGTTCCTCATGCTCGCGGAGATGTACTTGAGATCGGAATCGGCTCGGGCCTGAATTTGCCTTTCTACTCTGGAGAGGTCGGCCGCGTCTATGGCGTGGAGCCATCGCCTGAGCTACAGAAGTTGGCCCGCAAGAGGTCTATTGGCAAAGCCATCGACGTTGAATTGTTTTCGCAATCCGCTGAGGAGCCTATCCCTCTTCGAGACCAAAGTGTAGACACAGTCGTGATGACATGGACCCTCTGTTCGATTGCAGATCCGGCCAGAGCCCTGCAACAGATGAAAAGAGTCCTGAAGCCAAGTGGCCGCATGATTTTTGTTGAGCATGGCCGAGCTCCCGATTCCGGAGTTGCGACTTGGCAGGATCGTCTCACTCCGCTCTGGAAGCATATTGGCGGTGGATGTCACCTCAACCGCAAAATCGATGATCTAATTTTGAAGGCGGGGTTTGTGATAGACGAGTTGAGAACCACGTATCTTCCTGGACCCCGTCCGATGACTTTCATATATCAAGGATTCGCTCACGTGTGACATCGCAATGTGAATTACCCGCCGGATCAGTTGACGTCACTTGCTCGCCCACTGAAAGGCGTCGAGGATGATCTCCGGCACTCCATCCTGAGACATCGTTACTCTTTGCATTGAGTCGCGAAGCGAGCGATTCGTTCAGCCCGAGTGCTTCACAGTCGTGGGCCACAACCACAAGCATCAAACAGACTGCACCGAATAGCTGGAGCAAGGAAGCTGTCGTCCTGTTCCTTGAAAACGAAACCACTGAGAAAACCAACGCCAGGCATACGGGAAAGAACGCGATCATCGCTCTAAGGAGAGTTCGATTCATAGCGACTTGCCGAATACCCACAGTCTCAGAATTCGAAATCTATCGAGAACTGTAATTGTCGCGGAATGGCTGCGTTGTTTGGGATAACAAACGATGGAAGTCGCGCAACCAAAGCGCCATAGAACTGGTTTAAAGCGACAACATTTGTATGGTTAAAAAGGTTAAACAACTCTACAACCAAGTCTAGCTTTCCATGTTCACCAACTTTAAAGAACTTCAGGACTCGGAGATCCAGCTGAGCTTGAGTACCAGTCCTTAACGAGTTTCGCCCGAAACCCAAGGGTCGTGACGACAAGGGAAGCGCGCCGGTGCGATTCGCGTCGAAGCCGGTCATAGGATTAATCGGCCGCCCGCTTCCAATCGTCAGGATCGGGGCAGTTTCGATATTGCCGAAAACTTTGGGCGCTACGCCTGAGGGCTTCTTGCCTTCCTCCTCATCTCCGAATGGAAGGTCGAATGTTCCACTGAAGACAAATCTGTGCCTTTGATCATTCGCCGAGAGTGCCCGTTCCCCTCGAAGTGAAGTACGGATTACTTGGCTGCTCGTTGAAGTCTGAAGCGTCATCGGTTGCCTTTGAGAGCGTGTAGTTGCCGGAGAACTCGATTTCGTTCGACAGCCGGCGATCCAGTGATACAGACAGCCCGTTGTAAACCGAACTGGCACGATTCTCCCATTGATAAATATCCGCGAACTGCGGCGAGAGTCGAGATGGCGAGAACACAAGCATCCCAAGCTGCTGCGGATATGGATTCGGAATGCCGAGACTTGCAGCGTCAGTTGGCGTAAGCACTTCAGGAGGCAGGAGGTTCACATTGCGAGTGCGTGAGAGCCTCAGACCACGCGCAAATAAGAACGTCGCGCTGGCAGTCAGGTTCTTTGTGAGCAAGCGCTCCACCCCGGCACTGGCAATCTCGCTGCTGGAGGTTGCCAGGTTTGGGTCGGCGGCGAAAATTGACGGATGAATCGATGAGATGGGAGTCGAAGAGCCTCCGCCCCGTTGGGATTGAAAGATTTGAGTCGCTGCCTCACCATACGCGACTTGCTCGAACCCCTGCACACCACCTTTCCCAAGAACGCGGTTCACCGCTGCCAACAAATAACCATCGAAAAAGACTCCGAACCCCGCCCTGAAAACCCAGTTGGGTGACGGGCTGTAGGCCGGTCCAATTCGTGGCGCGAGATCGTTCCTGTCCTCCCGGAATTGTGTGGGTAAGTGTTCGAAATCGTAACGAATTCCCACATCCATCGTGAAATGCTTCTTCAGAGTCCAGTGGTCTTGAACGAAGCCGGAGTATCGAGGTGCTGAGAAGCTTGTCTTGGGATCACCGAACGCTTGCCGTATTGGTCCGGCTGCCCGTTCAGGAATGAATCCAGGGTCGGAAGGATGTAGGTCGCTCCAAATCCGTCGTAGGCAGAAATGTCCTCGTGAATCCAATCCACGTCCGCGCCGAAGCTGATCAGCTGCGCACCTTTTTGAATTGATGCCACGTCGCTCAACTCGTAGTGGTTCTCCCGCCTTCGTTCATTTCCTTCGTAGGGACGACCAAAGTCGATGAGACCAGCCACTACAATCTCGGGTCCGACCTGGTCGCCGGTCTTGAGTACAGCTCTGCGGGCGCTCACCTGAAAACGAATACTGTTCAGCGCATTGTTGCTGAGAATCGACGTGAGCGAACCGGTTACTCCCTGATCTTCGATGAAGCTACTTCCTCTGCCGCTCGGATCGACCAGTCCGCCCGTATTAAACGCATCTCCGACTTCTCGGCTGTTTGTCATCGCATACTTGAGGAGAAGTGACTCGTTATTGTTGAGGTGATGATCCAGCCTTCCCGAAATCTCCGTCTCGCCCCGAACCGCGCGAAACAGATCAGAGTTGATGGTGCGTGTGGCGATCGCGGGAAATGTACCGGAGTCAAGCAGACCATTGATTGCAATTGCGACCGAAGGTGAGATCAGCGAGCTATCGTCGCCATGTGCACCTTCCTGCTCTCCAGCCACGTAATGGAACGTGCGATCGCGGACGATTGGTCCCCCAGCCGAGAGCCCTGCTCGAAAGCGGTTCAAGTACGGAGGTTTTGTCTCGTTGGTCAGTGGGTCTCTCGCATTCAGTGCCCCGTTTTGGACAAACACGAACGCATCGCCGTGAAGAGTGTTCACTCCGCCCTTTGTAATGACATTGATCGGCCCGCTCGCTCCCCCACCGGACTCTGCAGATAGTCCGTTATTGACGACTTGAAACTCCTGCACGGTCTCCGGGGACAGCTCGGTGCGAGCGGAACCTGTGAACTCGTCGTTGTTTTCGACCCCGTCGATATAGAGGCTGTTGCTTCGGGATAGCAGTCCCGCGAAGCTGAATCCGCTGTCGGCAAGAGCACTCCTGCCGGCGGGCGCTCCTTGATTTGAACGTGTGAGTTGCGGAGCCAACAGGACAAAGTCGAGAGAATTACGGCTGACCACCGGGGATTCTTCAATTCGCTCGGGATCGATGGTTGTGGCCTCGTTAGTTTGACTCGCGTCAATCGATGACGCTTGCTCCGAAACCGTAATCTGCTGTTGCACTACGGCCGGCACTAGCCGAACCGTAAGCTGAGCCACTCTTCCTATTGAGATTCCTATCGCATTGTTGGTGTAAAGCGAAAAGCCCGGAGCCTCGACATGGACCTCATACAGTCCGACTGGAAGCTCACTCATACGGAAGAACCCTTCGAGGTCGGTCGACGCCTTGCGCGACCGATTCGTGGCTGGGTTCCGCAGGGTGACCGTAGCACCGGCAACGGCGCTGCCAGTTTGATCTTGCACGGTTCCCTGAACGGCACCCGCGACTCGAGAAGTCTGCGCCAGAGCGAACGACGTCAATGCGACGGCGGCGAAAAAGCCGGACCAAAACGGCAGCCCGAGTGGACATCGTGATGAAAACATGCATACCCTCGCTCAACCAGGGTGAATGAACTGCCGACGTCTCCCTGCGTGAAACGAGGTATCAGATTCGGAGAGGCACTGGTGGTGAATGAGCGACGAATGAACCGGTCGTAGGTAGATCAGAGGACTCCACGGCGAACATCGACAATGGGCTAGCGACGGTTGTTCGCAACGCAATTAAGGTAGCCGCTAGTCCCCCAAGGCAAATTGCAGCGCCCGCGACTAGCGCTACGATCACCGTGCTGTACTCAATGTCGTTTCCGGTCCGAAATGTATTGTCCCAGTGATCGAAGAGTTCCGAGACATGGCCCCAGATACAGAGGCTTAGGATGAAGACCGTGGCGAGATGGAGAAATCGCAGCCGCACTTTTCGTTGGATGCTATTTTGTGGTCCGAAGCTGAAAAGAACCTGAAGGTTCAAGATCATAGGGCGGTGAGACCCCATGCTGGAATACCCGCTCCCCGGTTCACAAGGCTGCAAACGCGGATTGACTCTGGAGTACGGTCCAGAGTGTATGATTTTCTTATGCCGCATGCTTTGGAAAGTCCCGGTAGCACAATCCAGATCGGTGAAGCCGCACAGCAAGCGAAACTTAGCATCGATACGATCCGCTTCTACGAGCGCCGGGCGCTGTTGCCAAGAGCACCCCGAACCGAGGGGCACTTCCGCCTTTACACAACGGATGACATAGCAAGACTCACTTTATCAAACAAATGCAGGGACTCGGGTTCTCCTTGCAGGAAATCAAGCAACTTCTCGATCTGCGAGACCATGGTGGACATGCTTGCGGGGAGGTCAAAAACCTGTTGACATCCAAACTCGGCGAAATTCGATGCAAAATCCACGACCTGCAGAACCTGGAACGCGAACTGGTCCTTGATCTCCAAAAGTGTGATCGAGAACTGAGAAAAGGGCGAGGGCACGGGTCGCAGCACTGTCCTATTCTTAGTAACAAGAATGGAAGGAAATAGAACTTCATGATAATTGAAGTCTTTTATGTTCCTGGCTGCCCGAACCACCAGCCTGCGATCGACAGCCTTAAGGATGTGCTGCAGTCCGCCGCAATCAACGCACCGATTCAAGAGATCGCGGTGATGGATGAGGCAATGGCAAGTCGGCTGAAATTTCCGGGTTCTCCGACAATACGTATTGATGGCATTGACGTGGAATCGAATCATCGGGAGTCCTGCGGCCTTGCGTGCAGACTCTATTCGAACGGGACTGGGGTTCCATCTCGTGGAATCTTGGAGCGGGCACTTGCGCAAGCAAAGGAGGGAAAGATCTGAAACATGAATTCAAACGACACAACTCGAAGCCCAAGCCATACGTCGGAATCCAGCTGTACACAGGAAGGTTGCTGCAGCTCACCTTCGGCAATGTTCTATTGGGGCATGGTTTCGCTCGCAGCCTGGGGATTGCTCGGCCTTGTAGGTCTTGTCTGGCATCCGCTTCACGCTACGGCTGCAGCCACAATTCTGCTCGCTGCGGCGATTGGCTGTTTTTCCAATTGGATTAAGAATCGCACTTTTCACTGCAGCATAACCGCCTGGCTATTTCTGGCGGGCGCTGCGGTGTTTCTGCTAACAGATACAGGCGTCATTCAAATCGAACCACGCTTTGTTTGGTTGTTCGTGGCGGTCGGAACTGTACTCTCGTTCATTCTTGAGTGTCTGTACGCGGCCCGACCAGCACGGTAAAGAGGATCTATGAATGTCCCGGAGAAGGGTGCCCCTGCGGCGGCTATCTTGGCGGCACTTTCGACCCTCGCGTGCTGTGTTCCGTTGGGATTCCTTGGCGCAGTCGGACTGGCCAGCGTTAGTGTTTGGGCTCAGCACTACAGATTGTGGTTGTTGCTCGCATCAGTGACGTTCCTCTGCGTTGGTTCAGTACAGCTCTATTTCAAGAAATCCTGTGCCAAAAGGAACACTGCAAGTCTCGTTCTCTTCTGGACCGCGGTGGTTTTCGTGATCCTAGTGACCCTGTTTCCTCAACTGATCGCCAGCCTCATTGCTGGCTAATCGGAACCATTTTGCATGGCACAGAGCAAGCGGTCCTTCTGGTTTCTGGGCGTGGTTTTCGCAGTCGTCCTAGCTTGGTACTTCTTGTGGTCTGCAATCACACCAAAGGGGCAGCCGCCGCTCACGCGTCTGACGACCGACATCCCCTTTGTCAACCAATTCAACCGCGCTGGTTCAAACGTCCGGATGATACTTCTCTTGTCGCCCACTTGACCGGGTTGTTTGCGGGGGGCCTCCGCAGCCGAGGAAATACTGACACAAGAAAAATCGGACAAGTTGACGGTTATGGTCGTGTGGGAACCAATTTTGCCATCCGACTGGAGCAGACCAACTCGCCCAGTGATGGCTCGCGTTCCTGACCGCCGGGTTATTCAGTTCTGGGACAAGGACCACTTGATCGCCAAACAACTGGACAACCAACTGCACACTAAGCAGCCCAACTGTTGTTCGCACTCAGGCATTCTTTGGGACTTGGTCGCAGTTTATCCGAGAGGCACGAAATGGGGCGAATCAGAGCCCCTATACATAGACGGGCCCGTTTTCAAAGTCGAAACTGAACTCCAAAACCAAATCTTGAAGCTGCTCCAGCGCTGAATGCGATAAACGCATTTTTTTAACACCTATCCGCTAGAGTATCGCCTTCAAGAGGACAGGCGCCCACAATGCTGCAGCCGGGGCGCGTAGACGCACTTAATGGAGGATTAAGCTTAGGTTGATCCATCCAAAGGAGGGCCTATGGCGCTAATCGCTGTACTTGGCCTCGACCTTCTGTTGACGTTCATCGGGGCCAACATAGTCAGCCCAGCTGCGTTTAGATTTTCGCATTACGGTTTGCCTGGACTGTTATTCAGGAGCCCGTTTTATCTGCTTCGGTTTTACATCGGCATTGCTGCGCTACTCCTGCGTAGACAGCGCGACTGGTTTCTCTGGGAACCAGTATTGGGTTTGGGCCTCACCGCACCGCTTGCGTTTTGGGCCAATCTTCCCATCAGTCCTAACGCCGAGCCATGGTTGAATCTGTCTACTGGGATAATGCAGGGGACATTCTTGAATGGGTCGCTGTTCGTCTCAGCCGTCAGGATTCCGCTCGGCTTCAGATCTGGTCCTGGCTCGGCTCGCTAGGCACGCGAGTATTCCGCGGGGAATTGGAGTTCTCTATCGACTTCGAACTCTGACCACTCTTTAAGCAAGCCCTCTATTCAGGTTTTGGGGGGAAAGTTCAACATCGTGCGACTAGATCTTTAAGGACAGTCGGGTGAACCCTCCAGAACAACAACCGTTCGACGAGCGTCAAGCCTTCAGCTCTCCGACCGCCGAAGACTTGGAGCTAGTTGCCGGCGTTCTGCGTAAGGATCGCAAGGCGACGGCAGAATTCGTGGCCCGTTACGCTGACGGTCTGTACTGCTACATGCGCTCCCGCCTCGCACCTCGTTATGAGCAGGTAGATGATCTAGTTCAGGAAGTCTTTCTTACAGCATGGCAGAGCCTCTGCCAATATCGAGGGACAGGTTCCTTGCAGGCTTGGGTCACGGGAATTGCACGTCACAAAGTGGAGGACTATTACCGCGAACGGCTGCGTGCCCCTGAATCCATTGAAGATGCCGATTTAGGTCCAGGCGCATCGACCTCCGTCCCAGAGATCCATCAGCTCCTAGAACACGACCAACTACGAAAAAACACGCAACGAGTATTGGCAGCTCTTCCCGAGCAATACCGCTTGGCATTGATATGGCGCTACTGGGATAGGGCTTCAGCCCGCGAAATGGCTCTAAAGACCGGCAAGACAGAAAAAGCTATGGAACGATTGCTGGCGCGTGCGAGAGCAGAATTTCGGGAAAGGTGGAACCATGGCCAGTCTTCCTGATGAAAAGTTCATGGAGAGAATTGCTGACGCTGTCGAGTTGAGCGAGTTGGAACAGATGCCGACACGGCTTAAGGCAAGGTTGTATTCGGCGCTCGTGCTCCGACAGGCAGAAACGGGCCCATTGATGAGTCTCACCGAGACAAGTGTTCGCGGCCACGAGCTCTGCGTGTTTGAGCAGCTCGTGCAGGTCGCCCCCTTGGGCGAAAGAGCGAAGTCGTTGAATATCTGTCGCGTTTGTCATGCGCGCGTGCTGGCTGAACACATGGAAAACGCACCGATTTACTGGAACGGCTGTCCCTACGTTGAATTCAAGAAGCCCTGAAGGCAAAAGCGCGTGACGCTCAAAACCGCCGAGTGACTCCAAACAGATTCTGGAAGTTCATCAAATGGTGCTGTCCAGGAGGGGACAAGCGATCGCTGATCGGATTGTTGCTTAGCGTCTCGCTGAAGGTATAGCGAAAAGCCCAGCCCTTTCCCACTTTCACATCGATACCAACTGGAACGTGAAGCGCTATCATGTTGGCGCTAAAGTGTTGTGGTGGTAAGGCGGGAGCTCCCAGCAGCTGCGCGACTCGTTCTTGTGAACTTGCGAAACGCACTAGTCCAGTACCAACCGACAAATACGGCCGGAGCCGGCTATCTCGATTACGAAAAAAAACGAGCAGATCTCCGATCACACTTTGCTGTGAGCTCTGTCTTGTTTCCTGATAGCCCTGCTGCGCTCCGTTGTTGAAAGCAGCAGATGTGAGCGTCAAGCGGTTGTCGTTCCAGATGTAGTTCCCCTGCGCGGCGAAGTAATCGGAAAAATGCTTGCCGACGAGAATCTCCACGGCACCGCCGTTCTTCGGATCATAAGACGAAAATGCGGTTGAACCCGGACTGAGCAAGGAGCGTGCGTCTCCGGAGAGCGTCGCAACTCCTCCCAACACACCTGCATAGAGTTGAGCTTGAGCGGGCGGTAACCTCTGCCAGCTCAAGAACAGAACCACGGCCACTCGCAGCAGTAGACGTCCCATTTTCCTCGACAAATCAAGATAGCAGTCGCACAGCTTAAGCAGGAAGTCGCGAGGGGGATTTTTCCTGTGAGATCGACATTATGAGCAAGGACGTTCCTTTTGTGGGCCAAGACTCGGCCACAGGTCAATACGAATCTCATACACACTCGTTCGCGTTGATGAGCGGACTTTGAAGTGCTACGGCTAAGAACTTTTTGCAGGCCTCAAAAATACGACGGCAACTTTCGTTGTAAGGCAGCGAGGCGCCAGTCCGATTTTCTGATCGCACCTAACGAATGAACAAAGAAGGAGTCGAAGATGACCAAGACAACTCGTGCCCTGTTGATGATTCTGCTAGCAATCTGTGTAGGATTGCCAGCCCTCAGCAATGCTCAAGACCATAAAAGCGCTGGAGCAGTGTTCGTCATGACGAATGCTGCAGAGCGAAACGAGATTGTTGCTTTTAGACGAAATGCTGATGGTTCACTGCAAGAAGGTCGCAAGTTTTCGACGGGTGGGAGAGGGAGTGGCGGGGTGATTGATCCCCTCGGGTCTCAGGGGTCGCTCACGCTTACCCAGGACCACTCGCTCCTGTTGGCAGTCAACGCCGGCAGCGGTGATATTTCAGTGTTCCGCGTGCATGGGGCCATGCTTTCGCTAATTGACAGGGTACCCTGTGGGGGCAGTGAACCGGTTGCCGTCGCCCAACATGGCAGCCTTGTCTACGTCGTGAACGCCGGCGGCAGTAGCAACGTCACAGGCTTCAGCCTGGAGCGAAATGGAAGACTCAAGCCGATACCTGATTCCATCGCATTCCTCACTGCCAGCAACTCGGGAGCAGCCTCGTTATCGTTCAGCCCGGACGGTCAGTTCCTTTTGGTCACGGAAAAGATCACTAACAATATCGACGGCTTCCATATTCAGACGGACGGCACCCTTGGGCCCATCGTGGTCAATCCCAGCGTGGGTCCAGGCGCTTTCGCGGTGCTGTTCGCGCCGAATGGAACCGCCCTGGTCACGGAAACCGGACCGATGGGTGGAAACAATGCCGCCGCGATTTCGTCATACGCGGTCCTCCCCAACGCAACTCTGTCTTCTATCAGCGCCAGTGTACCGACGCTCGGTGCAGCATCATGCTGGCAGGCGGTAACTCCGGATGGCCGCTTCGTCTATACCGCCAATACGGGATCATCCACCATTTCAGGATTCTCCATCGCTGCCAATGGAGCGTTGACTCCTTTGGCTGGCACGATCGTGGCAACTCTCCCCGCAGGAAGCCTGGATCTCGACAGTGCCATCAGTGCCGATGGCAAATTCCTCTACACGCTGGATTCCGGAACGGGCACAGTCAGCATCCTAGGGATCAATCAGGACGGTAGCTTGACTAACCTTGGCGATGCGGGTGGCCTCTCTGCATCTGCTGGCTTCCAAGGAATTGCGGCGATTTGATGGATCGTGTGGGTTGCTAAGAGAAGCTGCAACCCACACCTAATTGCTTCTTTTCAACTCGGTTGACCACCGTTAGGAGGTTCCATGCTCAACTTCGCTTGCAAGTTGATAGCGCTCTGTTTCCTGACTGTACCCCTCGTGGTTTTTGCCCAGATTGAGGACACAGCGGCAACAAGTCAGGAGAGCGTGCTGTATGCATTCAAGGGCAACGCTGATGGTGGCGAACCCTGGGGCAGAGTGATTTCCGATCAGGCCGGTAATCTCTACGGCACGACCCTGGACGAATACGGGGGTAATGGCACAGTCTACGAACTAAGCCCCGCGATAGGAGGCGGCTGGAGCAAGACCATCCTGTATTCGTTTCAGGGTGGTACCGACGGCTTTGGCGTGACCGGCGGGCTGGTGTTCGACACGTCCGGCAATCTCTACGGCATGACTGGGCAGGGGGGACTGTTTGGCTTTGGTACGGTGTTTGAACTCATGCCCAACAGCGCTGGCGGTTGGACGAAGATTGTGCTGCACAATTTCAATTACACGGACGGTTATCTTCCCGTCAGCAGCCTGGTATTCGACCAATCCGGCAATCTGTTTGGGATGACCCCTTACGGCGGCAGCGGGTGCACGGCAGGCTGTGGCGTAATCTTCGAATTAACCAAATCCAAGACAGGTTGGAAGGAATCTGTGATTCATCGCTTCAGCGGTGGCGATGGTTACGGTCCCCTGGGTGCACTGACATTTGACAAGCAGGGCAATTTGTACGGTGCCGCCAGCGCAAGCGGGACTGACGACCGCGATGGTGTCGTGTTCAAGCTACAGGTGACCGGAAGCGGATGGACCTACAGTGTTCTTCACACCTTCTACAACGCACCTCCAAAGTGCAACGTTGGGAACTTTGCCGGCGAGCCTCCGACTTTGCTGCTCGATCAATCGGGAAACATCTATGGACCTGCTCAAGCAGGTGGTCCCCATGCATGTACGTATGGAACGATCTGGGAGCTGAGTCCATCGCAGGGAAAGTGGAGCCTGAAGGTTCTCTATGCTTTTTCGAGGAGCATTGACGGATACCCAAAGGGTAGCCTCACCCCTGATCAGCAAGGCAACCTCTAAGGTGTCACCGTCGACTTAGCGAACGACGCGAGCGGACTGGGCACAGTTTTCAAGCTGGCCCCTAATCCTACTGGCCCGTGGTCCAAAACCGTGCTCCACTACTTTACTGGTGTTAACTCTGGAGATGGCGATACTCCTGTTGACGCTCCCATTTTCGCTACGTCCGGGGACCTTTACGGAACCACCATCTATGGCGGCTATGGTCAAGGAATCTGCGCTTCGTTCAACGGATGCGGAGTGATCTATCAAGTCAAACCCTAGCCGAGTTCAGTCCGGGTGCATACACCAAAATCGGAGCATCTTGCTTGCCGTTCGCCGGTGCGGCGACGTAGCACACATCAATCTCCGGCGATCAGAACGATATCCGGTACCCGCCCTGGTTTAGGATCTTCCCGAGAATCTCGCAATGTCACATCCTTCGGGCGCGGATCAGCATCGCCGAGTGACACTAGCGAAGTCTGGATGCATTTGTTACGCTGCCCGTGTGAACGACAGCGAATTGAACAAACCCTTAGGAAGGACTCTCCGACGAGAGGAGATTGGCTCATTCGTCTTCGTTCATCATGATTACCCCAGTCAAGCGGTCAGAGATACTCATTGGCACCCGTGGCTTCATCTCGTGATCGTCTGCCGAGGTCTGTACCGTCGAACGCTGGGGCGTCAAAGTTTCGATTACAAGACTGGCTCCCTAACGCTCCTGCAGACGAACGAAAGTCACACCGACCGCTATGCTGCTGGGTCGAAATGCCTACATGTGGTCATACCTTCGAGCGTGGAAAAGGCGTTGACGTCTGCTTTTGGCAATCAGGGCATGATGCGCGGTATTTCTCCGGACCTCGGCGCGTCCTCATCTATCGCTCTTCAAAGCGAGTTTCGACATACAGACAACGACTCTCCTATGGTCGTCGAAGCGATACTTCTGGATCTCATGAGTCGACACTTCGATATTCTTCGGGAGAGGTCCGTCGCCCGGCCAAAGTGGTTGAGCGCGCTCTTGGATTACATGGACGAGACGTTTGAGCAACAATGGACACTCACCCACATGGCTGCAGAAGTTGGTGTCCACCCAGTGCATCTGTGCCGGACTTTCTCTGAGCATTTCGATTGCACGCTTGGAGAATACATCCGTAGACTCCGTGTGTGGCGTGGTCGGCAGCTGCTTGCGATAGACGACGGCAGCGTTGCCGAAATAGCGTTGCAGTCCGGATTCGCTGATCAGAGCCATTTCACGCGAGTGTTCAAGCAACATTTTGGCCTCACTCCCAGCGAATGTCGCAGGAGGCCGTTACTCAGAGTGCGCAGTGACCAGAAGCTGCTTTGTAAACGAAAATAGTTAATACCGTTCAATACAGTTCAGGCTTCCATCTGAAACGCTTCAGTCCCAGTCAGCAAACAGCCTGAAGTGCGCGCAGCTGACCGTCGAAACTTGATTGTCAGCCTGGAGGGTTGTTCCCGCCTGCTGGAGAGGTAATACGAATCGGGGGGAGGAAGCGCAGATGAAGAAATATCTCATTGGGGTACTAATAGGAATTGCGATTCCTCTCATGGGCGCTTTGGGTTACCTGAGACTGGGAATGGCGGAGGTGCGAGCGGATATTCCGCCGGGTCGATGGGAAGACTACGTGATGAATGCCGGAATGCACGCATCAGTAAAACGAGAAGCCCCGAACGCTCCGAATCCGGTACCGCCCACAGATGCAAACCTGATCGCGGGAGGAAAGCTTTACCGCAGCGCCTGCGAGGGCTGTCACGGACGACCGGGCAAGCCGTTCGGCGGAAAAGGGCCAATCCTATACCCGCCGATTCCGGAACTGCCGGTCGTCGGCACGGAGATGTCTGAAGCACAAATTTTCTGGGTGGCAAAACACGGGATCCGCAGATCGGGTATGTTCGCTAACGGAGTCTGGGCTTCAGACGAACAACTTTGGATGGCTGCGGCTTACATCAAGCACATGAATTCGTTGCCGCCAGGTGTGAAGGTTGCGATCGAAACACCGGATGCGAAACCCTGAGGCGGATAAACTTCTGCCAAAAACACGAATCTGAGGAGGCTCGACGGCGGCAGTGCTTTCCACATCTTCGCGTTAAATTGCCTCGCGAGACGATCACCTATCTTCCGAATTCCGGCAATCGAAACAGGGACGGCTTCAAAGTTAGTTTGCGCGCAATCAACCAGGAACTAGCGTTCTACTCAAACAATCTCTAATAGCCGCCTGAGGTTAGGCTCTGATCCATAGCCGTTCCTTCGATCGCCCTTGTAAATGTGGCGTTCTACTTCCAAACGTCGGATAGACCACGACAAGGTCAATTTTCAGTGGCAGGTGCGGTCCCGTACTTCAGTCAGCGGCGGCTGCGCCAGCCGGCTGCTGCCGCATCATTTCCTCCATGCCTTTTTTCATTTCCTTGGCCGAGGGCTCCGCCTTGTGCGTGCCGACCATCCACGAATTGCCGTCAGGATCCACTACAGTACCGCAGCGGTCGCCCCAGAACATATCCATCACTGGACCCTGTGGAGTCGCGCCGACTTTGGTCGCTTTTTCAACTACCTTGTCGACGTTTTCGACGTAGATATACAGAGTGGCCGGAGAGGCGCCGACACTCTTGGCGCTGCGTCTGCCCATTGCAACGCTCTCTGGGCCGAGCATCAGCGTGGTGCCGCGCAACGTTAGTTCAGCGTGCATGGGTTTCCCGTCCGGACCGTTCATAATGGCACGCTTCGAAAAGCCAAAGGCTTTTTGATAGAAGCTGACTGCCGCTGGAATGTCGGAAACCGTAAGCGCCACCGAAACCGCGCTGTAATTTTTCTTGTTGAGAGGATCGATCTTTTTCTTCGCCATGGTGCTCCTTTCACGGGATGACATTCTAGCGAAATCCACAGCTTTCTTGCATCTATAGCCTTCGGAGCCGGAGCCCGCCAAATTGGACCAGTTGCCGAGTCGGGTTCCGGACGGTGACAATCTTGGCGTGGCCGACGGCGACCAGCGACGCAGCGGTTTACCTGATGAACTAGTGGGCCTTCCATTGAGGAGGAGACCGAATTGATCCACTGGCCGCTCAACACGGATGAGGTCGCTTGGTAGGTCTGCAAACCTCGTTGTATACTCCGTCGCACATAAAATATCGATCGGAGCGTCAGCATGGCGACTGAGTGGCGATTCAAAGCCGAATACATCAAGAACTGCAACTGCGCACCTGGTTGCCCGTGCGACTTCTGGGCAGCACCCACTCATCACAAATGCGAAGGTATGATGGCATTCCGCATTCTCCAGGGAAAGTTCGGCGACACCAACCTCGACGGCGTTATCGCCGGTGGAACCTACCACTGGCCCGGCCCGCTACATCTGGGCAACGGCACTTTCCAACCATACCTCTCCGACAAGACTACGGCCAAACAGCGCGAAGCGCTGCTGACGATCATGAGCGGCAAAGCCGGCAATGCCTGGTTCGAAGTGCTGGCCAGCGTCGTCTCGAAGGTCCTCGACCCCAAGTACGTCCCAATCGAATTTAAGTTCGATCTCAAGGCACGCAAAGCTCTGGTGAAATTTGGCAGCGAGATGGAAACCACATCCGAGCCCATCAGGAATATCGCCACTGGAGACGAACACCGCATTCTGGTGGACATGCCGAACGGCATGGAATACCACAATCCGGAAATCGCAACCACCGGAATTCTCAAATCCAGCGGTCCACTGAAATTTGATTGTCCCGCCGCGCACAGCTCGCTTGCACTCGTCGAGCACACGCACAAGGGTCTCGCTGCATAATGCTATCCCGTCTTCCAATGCCAGCGACCTGGATACTGCAAGCGAGATTCGCGTGAACACGAAAAGGTTGTACGCGACTGCGATTCTGGTCTTTCGCATGTGCAGCCGGCGCCACCCTCTATTTCAATCATTTCATGTCTGGCGGAATGCCGATGCCTGGGAACTGGACCATGGACATGATGTGGATGCCAATGGGCAACGCCATTTTGGCTTGGGCTATGTTCACAATTATGTGGCTGGCCATGATGGTGGCCATGATGCTGCCATCGACGATGCCGCTGTTGCTGCTGCATCGCCGGGCCGCAGCTTTTCGAGGAGAAGCTCATTTGGGGCGGTCAATATTAGCCCTCGCCACTGGTTATTTTTTCGTCTGGACGCTCTTCGGAATCGTCGCCTATCTGTTCGGTCTGACCATCACTCGGGGCGCCATGCACTCCGCCGCTTTCAGCCGCGCGGTGCCGGTCGCCGGCGGACTTGCGTTATCGATGGCCGGTGTCTACCAGTTCACCCCATGGAAGTCGGCTTGCCTCAAGCATTGCCGCAATCCGCCGACACTCGTCGCTCATCATCTGTCGCATGGCCACCTTGGCGCAATCCGACTAGGTCTTCATCACGGAGCTCTGTGCGCTGCTTGCTGCTGGGGGTTGATGCTGATCCAACTTGTACTCGGCGCGATGAACCTCGTTGTGATGGCGACTGTAGCCATCGTTATCGCCATGGAAAAGTTGCTTTCAAACGGTGAAAGGCTTGCGAAGGCAACCGGGGTAGTCGCGATAGCCGCGGGCGTAATCATCGCGGCGACGTCCGTCCGCTCGATGTGACTTGCGCGCATCGGATAGAGATCTGTAAGTCCTTGAACCCGCTCGCCGCAATATTTTACTGGCTGTTCCTCAACCAATGTCACAACCCGCTCTTATATCACGCTACTCACCGCCAAGCGTCTCCGAGAAACAACAGAATCGGCGATTTTATTGCACTCTGACGTTCACCGGGACCCGACGGATTTGGTTTGCAGACCTTGTCAGCTTTTCTAAGAGTGAAAAAGCGCGCGGGGAGCGCGCTTTTCCTGTCGCGAGCGGATGCCCTTACGCGGCTTTGCGTGCAGTGATGCGATGGGTGGTTGAGGATTGGACGTCGAACGTCCGAATGACGGGCTCGGCTTCCAAGAGATGCTTTAGAGATTCGTTGATCTGCGGGTATTGCTCCCGGTGGTAACGCTCAGCATCCTCTTTGCTGTTCCAGACGCTGAGTCCGATGACTTGATTTGTTTCCGTGTCCGAGACAAGGACAGTCTCATCCACGAAACCTGTCTGCTTCCTTAGGATGGGCACGACCTTCTCCTCGATGAAGTTGCAAAGCTCGCGCGCCTTTCCGGATTTGCTGGTGATTTCAACGACTCTTGTGTACATAGGATGCGCTCCTTTCGTGAGTGGGGAAAGTGAAAGGAACGTCGCGCAGAATGCGCGGCGACCACTGTGTTTCTTGGATATTCCCACCTTACGCCGATCCCGCAGTCAGAGTCAAATGCACAGAGCCACTGCAGATAGACAAGCGTGAAAATCGCCAACACTCGCGCTCGCACCCGGGGTCGCGCAGCATCAGAGTGTTCGATTGGCTCTAACATTTTCCGGGTTTGGGACAATCGGGAGCGCGATGATTGCCCTGTTTCTGGAAAGCTTTCCACGCGCAGAAGGTGATTCTCCCAAGCGGTAGCTTCGCGGCCATTCTGGTGACTCACGAAGTTCCGCCATGATCTGAACTGACGGTTAGTGCCAGGTTTCGTCCCTAGTTGTAGGCTACTGCCAGATTGATCTGGCTTGTGAACTGGAAGACTCTCCCTATTCGGAAATTGGAGATGGCTGCGACGATGTCATGCATTACCTCATCCCAAACGTCTGCAGGAACTCTTTCAATGAGAGAAGCGAAGGCGGCGGCGTGATCGCTAAAATATTCCCATGCCTGTTCCGGTGAACCGGTCCACATTCTTTCTACTGTTCGTGCTTCTTCCCGAACCTCGCGGAAACCTGCTTCACGCAGGAGGGCTGAGAGGGAGCCAGGCTCAGCAAATCGGAATGGATTCGCACCCTCACAGGCCAGCACAGGTCCACCAGCGTACCGCAGCAGAGGTGCAACGAATACCTGGAAACAAGGTTGCTCAATCGATCCCCACACAGCCAGCGCGACACGACCCTTCGGCCTTAGCACACGTTGCGCTTCATGCATCGCTGCGATGGGATCGGGAAAAAACATCGTGCCGAAGCGACATGTGACACGATCGAACGTGGAGTCTTTAAAGGGTAACTGCTGAGCGTCCGCAATTTTAAACTGGATGTTGCTAATGCCATCTTCGCGAGCTCGCTCCGCCGCGACTTCCAGCGGCCCCGGAGTAATATCTGTTACGGTGATGGTCCCGTGCTCACCAACGATTGCCGCTAGCGTGAGCGCCGGGTCACCCTCGCCGCTGGCGAGGTCCAGGACGTCCATCCCACCTTCGATTTGAGCTACCTCGACTAGGGCGGAGGTAACACCTCGACCCATGACTTCGGCTTGCAACCGCCATTTCTTTCCTGCGGCAAGGCGTGCTGGCGAAGACCAATAGTTTGGAGCTTGACTGGCGATTTCGGTAGATTGCCCAATGAGGCCGCTTGTCACAAATCACCTCCGACGTCGGGCGATCGCTGTTCATCCAGAAAGACCAAGAAGTCTGTTGCAGGCGGAGTTTGTCCGAGTTGTCTCAGAAGCATTGTAATCTGCCCTCTGTGGTAGGAAGAATGATTCGCGAGGTGTTGCATCATTTCAGCAACGGAGTATTGCCAGCGAACACCTTCAAGATTTTCGTATGACACGCGGCTGCTCAGAAGCTCGTCTGTTAGGTTTTTCATGAGCGTAATCTGCTCTTGTTCTATTCCATGCCACCAAGATTCCACTGTGTTCCAATCCGGGAACTCTTGCGGGGCAAAGATCTGCTTGGGCGATTCACCCTGCCACCGCCGAAGCCAGAGCCATTCACCCCACAGGATGTGAACCAGGATTCCGCGAATCGAGCCGTGGCCCGCACCCAGATCCTTTGTGAAATCCTGCCATTTGAGCAGTTGGACGGCCGTTAATAAGCGTCGATTAGCCCAGCGGTTGTAAGCATACAGAGTTCGGATTTCAGCGGCGTTCATGTGTATTGCACCTCATGAGCACGATCATCAGATTGCATAGACCGTAGCTCACAGGTGGTCTCTCGCCGCAAGTGAACGACGATAGTGACTCCCGTATCCACGCCTTCGTGACGAATCAATGCGCAGCCGACGCTAAAGCATCCTTCTTGCTTTGGTCGTATTCTTTCGCCGTAAGAGCACGATGGCCAACAGCCTGGGCCATCACGATCTTGCCGGTCGGAACGCTTCCGGCGAATTCGAGGCTGTAGATGATTCCGTCCGTTGTAGCCACGAGGTCTGCCACTTCCTTGGCTTTATCTGCCGGCAGATCGAGAACCTGTACGCGACCGGTGGCGATCTCTACGGCGTGGTCATGCCATAGGCGATTCCAATCGTTCAGGGACACGGTCGAGCGCGTCAGTTTCTTGGCGATGATGAACTCCACTTGTTTCAGCATGCCGTTGGGATCATCCGAATCGTATATCTGGCACACTATCACGGGATCGGATGTCATCACCTTGCAGAAGTGATGGTACGGACCCATGATGTGGCCATTCACGTTGTGGGGCGCGGTCACATGCACGGTGTAACCATCGGCAGGCGTTGTCTTCGCGGCATCGGAAGCCGTCAAATTGTGTGCCAACCCCAGGATAAGCACTGCACAACTAACGGCGATTCCAGGCAACAGAATTGATCTCTTGCGCATATACCCTCCTTGTCTGGTGTCTTATTTAGCTACACGGGGTAGGTGGAAGTCCTTCGCCAAAGCTGATATTTTTCTTCTCAATTTCTTACCGGGATGCTCCCGATATGACAGGCCACCGATCTTACAAATTCGGCGAATTCCGACTCGACAGCTCGGGGCGCGTCTTGACTTCAAAGGGGCGCTCCGTTCCCCTTGCGCCAAAGCTCGGGGAAACACTTCTGCTGCTTATCGAGAACGCCGGAAACATTGTTGAGAAAGACGAACTGCTGCGCAAGATATGGGCTGGCGAGTGCGTTGAGGAAGGCAGCGTCACGCGCACCATCTCGTTGCTGCGTAACATCCTTGGGCGCTCACGCAGCGGCAAAGAATACATCGTCACTGTTCCGAAACGCGGCTATCGGTTTGTCGTTGAGGTGAGAGCTGCCGAGAGATCGGGAAAAGGGCTGGACAAAAGGCTCATGCTGGCAGTGCTGCCATTCGCCAACCTGAGTCCAGATCCCAAACAGGAGTTCTTCAGTGATGGACTGACGGACGAGATGATCATGCAACTCGGCCGAACCAACCCCGAAAAACTCGGCGTCATTGCGCGGACCTCGGCAATGCGGTACAAGGGCGCCACGAAAGACGTGACTCAGATCGGCCGAGAACTTGGGGTCGATTACATCATCGAAGGCTCGGCGCGGCGGGATCGGAAGCGTGTGCGGATAACCGCGGAATTAATCCGAGTGCGCGACCAAACCCAAGTGTGGGCAGACAGCTATGAGCGGCAGCTTCAAGATGTAGTGATCCTTCAGAGCGAACTCGCATCGGCAATTGCCCGCGCCGTGCAAGTTCGGCTTACGATGTCCACCAAGTCGCAGGCAGCCTCAGAACGCCGGGTAAATCCCGACGCGTATGAAGCCTGCCTCAAGGCGCGGTTCTTCTGGAACCGCAGGACGCGCGAGGATCTTTACCGGGCATTGGGATTCTTTGCACAATCGATCGAAAAAGATCCGAACTACGCGCCCGCGTTTGCCGGTTTGTCAGACACCTACCTGGTACTACTCGACTATCGCTACCTCGTTCCCAATGAAGCCTTGGCCATGGCCACGGCGGCCGCTGTAAGCGCTCTCCGCCTGGATGAACTGCTGGTCGATGCTCACACTTCACTCGCCCACGCCAAAATGCACGCTCTTGATTGGCAAGGTTCAGAACGGGAGTTTCGCCGCGCGATCGAGCTAGGACCTGGCTACCCAGTGGCGCATTTCTACTACGCAAACCTGCTGACTGCGCTGGGTCGCCATGAGGAAGGCATTAGAGAAGCTCTGGATGCCGTAAGACTCGATCCCGTCTCCGTGGCTGCCGAGACCAACCTCGCGCAGAAGTATCACACCGCCGGGTGGCACGACGAGGCATTAGCGGCAGGCCAGAAAGCGCTTCAAATCGAGCCTAACCTGGCGCGCCCGCACGATGATTTGGGGCGTATTCTGCTGGAGAAGGGCAACTTCTCCGAGGCAATTGCGGCTCTGGAGAAGGCGGTCTCACTATCGAATCGTAGCGCTCGCTGTCTGTCTTCTCTTGGCTATGGCTACGGCATTACGGCGCAGTTGGATGGTGCTCGTGACATCTTGGCAGAGCTTAAGGGAATGGCGAAAACGGGATACGTTGCTTCATCCGATTTTGCCATCGTGCACGCTGGTCTCGGAGAGCGCGATCAGGCCATTGACTGGCTCGAACGCGCCTATGAAGAGCGTGACTCACATTTACCGTTCCTGAACGTAGACCCGCGACTTCGTAACCTTCGCCAGGAACCGCGATTTGAGGCCTTGCTGAAGCGGGTTGGGCTCACATCTTAGGTGTGAAACTGAGCAGCATTTCGATACTTTCTGTATCGCTAAAAATAACCGGTCCAAATCTGTTTGCACCTTATTTCAGCGCAAGCACTTAATAATC
>Ga0126381_100001973_pt1 | contig 22086 bp, 16 predicted proteins | sample PanSoiMetPlot_28_FD_96465 | JGI IMG/M metagenome (GOLD analysis project Ga0126381, IMG submission 96465) | Tropical forest soil microbial communities from Panama - MetaG Plot_28 | ecosystem: Environmental > Terrestrial > Soil > Tropical forest > Bulk soil | place: Panama | collected 2016-02-17
CAGTGAAGTGGAAAAAATCAACTGGGTACAGTCCGCCAGCCTCCAGCGCATTCTGCCTAACCGCGTCCGAATCGATATTTCCGAACGTACGCCCATCGCTTTCGTGCGCAACGGCAGCGAGCTTGCCCTGATCGACGAGTACGGCAAGATTCTCGACCGGCCGCGCGACGAAGATTTCCGGTTTCCGATTGTGACCGGAATCGCCGATACCATGTCCGACCCCGATCGCCAGAAACGCATGCAGAACTACAGGGAATTTATTCGCTCCATCGATATGGCGCATCCTCGCTCTTCCGATCAGGTCAGCGAAGTGGATTTGTCGAACCTAAAGGAACTGCGGGTGGTGATGGCGGGCATTCCCGGCGCCAAAGCCAGCCAGGCGATCACCCTGTTTTTTAACCAATCCGACTTCGCCGCGCGTTACAGCACGGTGCTGCAAAATTTTTCGGTCTGGCAGGCGGAAAACGGCTGCGTGCAGTCGGTTGATATGCGTTATCGGTCTCCGGTATTGAATTCGGACACTTCCGGTTCGTGCAACGGAAGCGCGCGTAAGTAATGTTTTGTAATTTGCTTTGAGGAGCGGCGGTTTGTCGAAGAAGGACAAGTATCTCGTGGGATTGGATATCGGCAGCACCAAGACCTGCGTGCTGATTGCCGAGCTTGCCGACGAACAAGTGAAATTCCTCGCGCTTGGCGCAGCCGAATCAAAAGGCCTGCGCAAAGGCTCCATTGTGAATCTCGAAGCCGCGGTGAGTTCCATTCGCCGCGCGGTGGACGAGGCCGAAGGCGTTTCTGGTGTTCCTGTCGAGTCCGCTTTGATCGGCGTTGCCGGCAGCCACGTTCGCGGACTGAATTCCCGCGGCGGGGTCACGCTTGGCAATCGCCCGCGCGACATTGAACGCGAAGATGTTCGCCGTGCCATCGACGCTGCTCGCAACCTTTCGCTTCCCGAGGATCGCGAGGTTCTTCACGTCTTGCCGCACGAATTTTCAGTGGATGCTCACGACGGCATCCGCGATGCCATCGGCATGGTCGGCCAACGTCTGGAAGCCAATGTCCATGTGGTCACTTCCTCGGTGACCGCTACGCAAAATCTGGTCACCGCCGCGAATCGCGCCGGAATTCTGATCAGCGACACGGTGGTCGAGCCGCTGGCCTCCGCCGAAGCTTGCCTAACCCAGGATGAGCGCGATCTCGGCACATGCCTGCTCGATATCGGCGGCGGCACTACCGAACTCGTCGTTTACGGCGGCGGAGTTGTTCGCCACACAGGAGCTGTTCCCGTTGGAGGCGATCACTTCACCAACGATCTCGCAGTCGGTTTGCGGACGCCGATCCCTGAAGCGGAACGCATCAAGCGGCATCACGGCTGCGCAGACGCATCGCTTCTGCAGGAAGACACCGCCATCGAAATTGCCAGCGTCGGTGATCGTCCGCCGCGCACCATCTTCGCGCGAATGCTGACCGACATCATCGAGCCGCGCACACAGGAATTTCTGGCATTAATTCGCGATGAAATGCGCCGCGCCGGACTCGATTCGCAGATTCCCGCGGGCTTCGTTCTTTCCGGCGGTGGCGCTCGCCTCAACGGCCTGATCGAAATGATGGAACAAGCATTCCATTTGCCCATTCGTGTTGCCGAGCCGCGGGGCCTGGTGGACATGCCGGAAGCAGTAGAGCAGCCGGAATACGCCACCGTCGTGGGCTTGGTTTTGTACGGAGGAAAAGCGCGCCGTGCGAATGCGCTTCGCTCAACGAATTTTGTTGCCAAGCTCAAAGCCATGTTCGCCGGTGCTTGACGGAAGAAATCGCGAAGCCCAGCGCTTCGCACGGATTACCCAGTCCGTAAGGGGGAAACAGGAATGCCAGTGAAAGAAAACGCAATTCGCATGAGCTTCAGCGAGGAGTTGTCGCCCGCGAAAATAAAAGTAATCGGTGTAGGTGGCGGCGGATGCAACGCCGTCAACCGCATGATTCGTGCCAAGGTCGAGGGCATCGAATTCATCGCGGCCAACACCGACCTGCAGGCGCTCAAGCTGTGCCAGGCTCCCACCAAACTGCAGCTCGGCGCGAAACTAACGAAAGGACTCGGCGCGGGCGCCAATCCTGAAGTCGGCCGCAAAGCCGCGCTCGAAGATACCGACAAAATCATCGAGGCCCTGGAAGGCTCGGACATGATTTTCATCACTTCGGGCCTCGGCGGTGGCACCGGCTCCGGCGCCGCGCCAGTGGTGGCCTCGCTGGCCAGCGAACTGGGAGCGCTCACCGTCGCCGTGGTGACCAAGCCTTTCGCCTTTGAAGGCAAACGCCGAATGCTGCAAGCCGAACAGGCTCTGCAGGATTTAATCGGCGCCGTTGACACTGTCATCGTAATTCCTAACGAACGCTTGATGGAAACAGTCGAGCGCGGCACCAGTTTCTTCGACGCGTTCCGCATCGCGGACGATATTCTTCGGCAGGCCGTGCAGGGCATTTCTGACATCATCACCGTGCCCGGCATCATTAATCGCGACTTCGCCGACGTCAAAGCCATCATGAGTGGCCAGGGTTACGCCGTCATGGGCACCGCTGTTGCCACTGGCTCGAATCGCGCCACGGATGCAGCCAATCGCGCCATCGCCAGTCCATTGCTGGAAGATAACTCCATCGTCGGGGCGCAAGGCATTCTCATTAATATCTGCGGCAGCCCCAGCCTGACTCTGCACGAAGTTCACGAAGCTTCTTCGATCATCCAGAAAGCTGCGCACGAAAATGCCAACATTATTTTCGGCGCGGTCCAGGATGAAGCCATGAAGGACTCTGTAAAAATTACCGTGATCGCCGCCGGTTTCAAGGACGCCAACAAGAAAAACGTTGCCAAGCGTCCGGAATTTCTGCCCAAAACCTGGAAGGCCGGAAGGGAGATTCCCGTCCCTGCAGCGGCGGCCGCTGGCGCGGGTTCGGCGAGTGGCTCCGCATCGTCAGCCACCCACGAGCAGCCAACGGTCGTTCATCAGGTTCAACAAAATGTTCGCGACGTCGCGCAGGAAGTTCCCGCCGACGATCTCGATGTTCCCACTTTCCTACGGCGCCAAGCGCAAAAGGCCTGACTTCCGGCTTGTTTCGTCGACTGACCGTGGCGTGCTAGGGGGTAGAACACACCAAGCACGAATTCAAGCACACTGCTGTCGTTGAGACGGGGCGCCAGGCCCCCGATCCACAGTTCGCGGGCGCTTCGGCGAAGCGTCCAGCAACGAGTGGCTTGGAAAAGCTGGGTCTGAAGAAACTCACCGATCGTCTCGCGATCGTTGTTTCAGGATCTCCGCCAGCCGCTTGACTCCGGCTTCAAACTTCCCGTTGTCCGATCGAGGATAAGGAATCGTTGTGCTCAAGCCCGAGTGGTACTCCCGCGCATGCGTTGCCTGCAAAATATTTTCTAAATTTGCGGCGCTAATTCCCCCGCCCGCAAGAATTCCAATCCGGCTGCGGCTGGCGCCAATCAGCTTGACAATCGTGGATGTGCCTTGCTCGGCGTGAGGTTTGCCACCCGAGGTCAGAATTCGTGCCGCGCCTGCCGTGATCACATCTTCCAAGGCCGCAAGTAAGTTCGGCGTTTCATCGAACGCGCGGTGAAATGTTACCGGAAGCGGTCTTGCCAGGTTCACTAACTCCGAGTTGCGCTGCACATCTACGGTGCTATCTCCTTTCAATATTCCGAACACCGCTCCGTCCATCCCGGCAGACTTTGCGATGCCAATTTCACCTTTCATCTGATCGAATTCCGTCTCCGAGTAACAAAAATCCCCGGCGCGCGGGCGAATCATTACAAAAATCGGAATTTGCACCTGCCAACGCACTGCACGCATCAATTCCGCGGTCGGCGTCACTCCACCCTCGCGCAAATTCTCGCAAAGTTCGATGCGGTCGGCTCCGCCGCGCTCAGCAGCCAGCGCCGCATCGAGTGTCTCCGCACAAATTTCCAGTAGCAGGGATTTTTTCATCGGGGGAAGTTGCGCAAGAGGGAACCGGCGCGTTGCCAATCGCGTTATTCCTCTGCGGTTTTCACCTCCAGCGTTCCCGAAAGAGTCCCCCACCCTTGCCGGGAAAGATTCGCAAAGATCAGCCAGCCGGAAATGCCGCTCACACCCAGGAGCAGAATTCCCAGCAGTATTCGGTGAAACACAATATTGCCAATTCCAAACAATGCCGCGTACACCATCACGACTCCGGCTACCCAGTTCGCGAAGTTGGTCGCGAAATCCCGCACCCGAGATAGTTCCGGACACAGTTTCGCTACCGGCCCCCAGCCGTACACGCTCGGATGAACGCGCCGATAAAACGAGACCAGCTTTTCTGTTGGTTCGGGCCTGGTTACCAGAGTTCCGATCACCCACAGCACGGTGGTCACGCCCGCGGTAATCAGCGTGGTTTTTGCCGTCACCACCGCGTCATTGCCCGCAAATTTAATCTTGGCCAGCACAAAGGTCAGCACGGCCGCGCCGATGGTGGCCACAATTTCACTCCAGGCGTTAATCCGCCACCAGTACCAGCGCAGGATCAGCACCGCTCCCGTGCCCGCGCCGATGCCTAGCACAATCTGCCAGCCTTCGGAAATGGAAGCCAGTTGGCTTGACACGTATCCTCCGACCAGCACCAGCAGTACCGTAAAAATCTTTCCCATATTGACGTAATGATGCTCGGTCGCCGTTTTCACCAGAAACCGCCGGTAAAAATCGTTCACCAGATACGATGTTCCCCAGTTCAACTGCGTACCGATTGTGGACATGAAGGCTGCCAGAAAGGCTGCTACCATCAGACCGCGCAGCGCTGGCGGCAGAAAATCTCGCAGCACCATCACATAACCCTGCTGCGGGCTGGCCGCAAAATCCTCGCTCGGCGTCAGTCCGCCGTGCGGCGAATACAGCGCCAGTGCAACCAAACCCGTCACAATCCACGGCCACGGCCGCAGCGCATAGTGCGCGATGTTGAACCACAGCGTCGCGCCTAGGGAATTCTTCTCGTCCTTGGCGCTGAACATTCGCTGCGCTACGTACCCGCCGCCGCCCGGCTCCGCCCCCGGATACCACGAGCTCCACCATTGAACACCTAGAAATAAGACAAAGGAGATCAGCGGAATCGTCCAAACTGCTTCGCTCGTGAAGCCATGGGAGAAATCCGGCAAGAATGCCAGAGGGTTCGCCACCGTTGCGCCGGCCCCAGCGGTCAGATCGCTCACCACCTTCAAACGCAGCGCCAGCGCATCGATTCCACCGATCCGGGTCACTGCGATCCACGCCAGCACGATCACCATAGTCATCTTCAGTACGAACTGGAACAGATCGGTCACCAGCACACCCCATAGCCCGCCGATGAACGTATAAAGGCCGGTGAAGGGAATCAGGACGAGAATGCAGATGAGCAACGCCGTATGCCGCGGCTCACCTAGCGCGTAGTGCGCCAGTACATGATTTCCCAGCGTGATTTGCCAGACTTTCCCTGCTGCAATCACCGGACCCAGCAGCACCGCGATGATGTCCACCATCGCACGCGTCACCCAGCCGATAATGAAGCAGTTCATCAGCAGGCCCAGATACACCGCTTTCAGACCTCGCAAGAATGCCGCAGGTTTCCCGGAGTAGCGCAGCTCGGTCAGCTCCACGTCGGTCATGATCTCTGCACGTCGCCAGTAGCGCGCGAAGAAAAACACCGTCAGCATTCCGGTCAGGCACTGGTTCCACCAAAGCCAGTTGCCCGCGATGCCCTGTGTCGCCACCAGGCCGGTTACCAGCAGCGGAGTGTCCGCGGCAAAGGTGGTGGCCACCATGCTGGTTCCCGCCAGCCACCACGATACGTCCCGCCCGGAAATGAAAAATTCCGCGGTGTTCCCGCTCGCCCGCCGCCGATAATAAATCCCAATCAGCAGATTGATCAGCAGGTACCCAACAATCACCACCCAATCTGTCGTGGTTAGCGCCATATCCCTCTCGTTAGATCAATCGATAACCGGAAGAGCAGCTGCAACGTAGCCCATCCGGCTGCGACACAATAGTGCTATAGAGCATTTATTGCAAGCCCTTAGTCACACACCGTCACACCAGGAGGCGCACACTTGGCGCCATCGCTAGATGAAGCGAATTTCGCTGGGGCCCGCTTGGGCGTTCCCGACTTGACGCTTATTCCCAGCAATGACGCGACGTCCTTTGTCGATTTTCCCTGGGCGATCAACTGAAGCACTTGCCCCTCTCGAATCGTCAAGGGATTCTTGGCCTTCTTTGGCTTGCGACGAAGGGCCTCCATTACCGCTCGGGAAACGCCGGGGCTGAGATAAACTTGACGGTGTGAAACCTGCGTGATTGCCTTGAACCAAATCGCTCGCCTGCTACTTTAAGGCATAACCCTTGACGCCAGCTTCTAAAGCCTCGGAAACGTATTGGTCTTCATCATGTTGAGTAAGCAGGATTGGTTTCGCGGCACCCCGGGCCCTGCCGAAAAGTAAATCGCACTTCGGTCTATGAAGGGGCCGTGCGCGGTTGAAGCTGAACTCAAAGCAAGCCCATCGCGGCAAAGGCAGTCAGCGCACCGCAGCCCAAACCGACACCGAGGATCGCGCCGGCCAGCACATCGCTCAGAAAGTGCATGCCCAGCACGATTCGCGAGACGGCAATGCTGCACGCCAAGAAAAACACCGGCAGTTGGACGCCGTGGTAGAAATACGTCAGCACCAGGGCAATCGAAAACGCTGTCATGGTATGCCCCGAAGGGAAGGAAAACTTGTCCGGAGGCAGGACTTTTGACCAGCAATGCGGCTCCAGTTGGCAAGGCCGCGGGCGGTGACTCAATCTCTTCAGCAACTTGAATACGCCAACGCCAACCAATGCAGCCAGCGCCGACGCGCTCACCGCGGCATACCGTTGCGGCCCGCCGAAGATTAGCAACAGCACAGCCAACGAGTACCACAGCCAGCCGTCCCCTAAACGTGTGGCCGCGATCATCCAGTACCGGATCCAACGCGGAGCGCGCCAACGGTTCATCCGCCGCATTAAGCGGTGGTCGCGCCGTTCGATGAATCCCCATACTTGGCGTGCGACTGTCATGGTTGTTGCCTAAACTCAGGCACTGCGCCTGACAACAATTTTCAAATCTGTTCGGTCCCCGGCCGCAATTCCCACAACATGCGCGGCGCCTTTGAAGGCTCCTGAAAATGCGCCGCCCACTTGCGGCAGAATCGGATTTCATTCATCCAGTGTCCCGCGATGATCAGCGGAATCACCACTGCCAGCGGCGAAAGAGCCAGCGTTGCCGGCCGCTCCCGGAATAATTCCTTGGTAATCGAAAAGACATCTACGGTCAATCCCGCGAAACTACCGTCCGCGCCGTGCACTTTGCCGCGCTTGCCTCGCAGTCCAGCAAAGAATTCCGACACCGTTAACGCACCAGGTACTTCGGTGTAGGTTCGCCCGACTCCCCGCATAGCGTGCGAATCGCTGCCGCCAATGGCGATTTTCCCGAGTCTTTTCGCCAGCGCTTGGGCGTGCCGGTTAGCCTTCGCCCACATTTGACCGTTGCGAATTTCAAACGACGGGGCGTAGGACGCAAACCAGTGGAAATCATCTTCGTCGCGCTTGCCGGTGAGTCCGGAAAAGACGTGGTTGACGCTGAAGAAAAGCCTTTGCTCTGTCAAGTACATCACCAAGGAAACGAAATCCATGCGTCGCCGCTGGATCTCGACGTGGTCACGCTCGGTCAGGTTGTAAACGCCGATGTGGACTTCCGATCCACTGGGCATCCGGCAGGTTACTTCTTCACTCACGAAGAAATCGGGGTAATGCCGCAATTGTTCCGCGGCATCGATTGAATCATGGTCGGTCAGGGTTACGATGGACATACCCAATTCCTTGCATCGGGTATAGACCTCGGCAGGTCGGTTGTAAGACTCTTTACAAAGACGCCCAAGCCCCGGAGTGGTGCACATTCCCGAGGCCGTAGTGTGGATGTGAAGGTCGCATCGCATGCTTCTTATTTAACGCGAGGATATGAACAGCCCATAAAGACGTAGAAAAAACTGCGTGAATGCGCCCATGGAAACTATTGAACACAAATGACTTGCAGAGTTATCCACATGGCATAGCCATTGCTCTTGTGAACGAGTAAAATTTCCATGTAACACTCCTGTCATGTCCAATAAGAAAAAGGTCCACGTGCTGTTTCACGACGCTGGAGGCGGTCACCGCAACGCGGCCGCAGCCCTGAAAGCGGTCTGTGAACAGCAAGTCCGGCCGTGGGAGGTGAATCTTGTCCAGTTTCAGGACCTTACGGATCATTTGGACGTTCTTCGCCGAATCACGGGCATTCGTATCCAGGAGCAATACAACATTTTACTGCGCAATGGCTGGACTTGGGGCAGCGAGTATCTTCTGCGGGTTCTGCAACTTACAATACGCATTTTTCACAAACCGTTGGTCAAGCTGCTTCGCACGCATTGGCGACAGAATCCGGCGGACCTGTTGATTTCGGTGATTCCGCATTTCAATCGCCAGATAGCAGAAAGCTGGAACTCGGTTTATCCCGGCCGGCCGTTTGTGACGATCATCACGGACTTAGCGGATTTCCCGCCGCGATTTTGGATTGAGCCGATTCCCGAACAGATTGTTATTGCAGGATCGGAAAAAGCCGCGCAGCAGGCGCGCGATCTTGGCAAGACGGAAAAGAACTTGTTCCAAGCCTCTGGCATGATTCTTCGCCCGGAATTTTATGCGGAACAAAAGGAAACGCCGCTGGCGATAAGAAAGCAACTTGGACTCGATCCGGCGCTGCCGACGGCCATTGTCTTGTTTGGCGGTTACGGCTCAAATCTAGTTTATGACATCGCCGAACAGCTGGACGCCGCGAAGCTGTCTTTGCAGATGATTTTGATCTGTGGCAGAAACGAGAAATTGGCCGGGCGATTACGCGCAAGAAAATGGAACTTGCCGTTGCACATTGTGGGCTTTACCCGCGAAGTCAATCGCCTGATGCGCGCCGCGGACTTTCTGATCGGTAAGCCCGGACCGGGGAGTATTGCGGAAGCGATGATTTCCGGGCTGCCAGTGCTGGTCGAATCTAATTCCAGCACGCTGCCGCAAGAGCGATTCAACGCCGAATGGGTCATGGAAATGCGTGTGGGTGTGGTGGTTAAGACTTTCAGGAATGTAGCGCCCACCGTGCGATCGCTGCTTGCACCCGGCAGACTCGAAGAACTCCGCCGCAATGTTAAATCGCAACACAACCGGGCGGTGTTTGCGATCGCGGATTTTCTGGACCAGCTCTTGCAGGAGCGGAATCAAACGCCGGCCGACCAGACCGTTCAGGCTGGCACTGGCGGCTGAGAAGATTGTCTAGCGGCTCGCGCGTTCGGCGCGATCGGAACGAGGAAAGTGTGGACCGGCTCCGGGATTTACTGATGGCGGCTTGACTCGCGGCTTGGCGCAACCGGTGGCGCTCCAGCGTGCGCTCCGTCTGGAACTCGCGCACATTTTTGCGCATCCCGCGTGTGCGCGCGATTGACTGCAACTGCAATAACAGGCCGGCGGAGCAACGTGACGGAGCATTCCCGGAGCGTCTGCAAACGAGCCAAACGCGGTCGCCAACAGCAGCGCCGACAGGAGAGAGCCGCGTAGCGAAAAGGGGAAAAAGTTGGAGAACACATCGGCTGACAACATGAGCGATTGTGTTCCACTTTGGAAAAAAAACCGATGGGCCGGAAAGCCAAAAGATTTTGTTACCAGGGTAATAGGACCAGGTCTAATGCCATTTGCCGTAAACGGCGCGCGTGTCTTGCGAACGCGGTTTTTGGTGAGCAAGAATGGCGCATCGGCTTATTGACCGAAACGGCTTATAAGTCCTTTGTAATTAATTTGTTAGATGTGTTATGGCGATCCGAGAGATGGTTAGCCCCATGGCAATCGATAGAAGTCCGGGCAGGCGTCCGATCACGGTCTAAGACGACGCCAAGTGGGCTAAGGCGCTTGCTTACCACCGCCTCTAGCGAGCGACGCCAGGATGGATGCCCCCACGCATCCGGTGTAAAAACGACACTGGATATGAAACGCGGTCTTCCTCATTTGTTGTAGTTGTACTCGTGAAACCTTGGCTAATTTAGTCTCTTTGAGACGGCGATCTTGGCCTTGCCGAGGAGGTGTTCGACTTGCGTCTGGCGCAGGCGCGAGGCGTCGTATTCAAATGACAATTCGGTTTTCGCGTCATTCAGGCGGAACTTGCGCAGGCCATAGGTGTTGGCAAATTCGCCGAGCTGGGAAAGCTGTGCGGTGGTGAGCGGCGCCGCCAGGGCGTATCTGACTTCGAGAAGTGTCATGCCGCTAGTATAACAGCGTTGTCTAGAGCCTTTGCCCGCGTCGGGCAACAGGCGACATTGCCGTTTGACAACTGATAGAGGGTAGGGGTATAAATACCCCTGGAGGGTATATGGCTCTGGCTGCGACTTTCAAAAAAACCGCGCATCCGCACTCCGCGGAATGCGGCTGCACCGTCGGTCCCGGCCACAAGGCGGCCGCGGTCGATCCGGAGATGAAGCAAAGCAATCAAAAGCGGCTGCGGCGAATTGAAGGACAAATCCGCGGACTGCAAAAGATGGTTGAGGACGACCGCTACTGCGCGGACATCATCGTGCAGATTGCCTCAGTGCAAGAGGCGCTGCGAGGGGTTGCGCGGAACCTCATGAAGAACCACCTGCATCACTGCGCTGCGAAGGCGTTGCGCTCGGCGAAGAGGGAAGAAGCGAATGCCATGTACGATGAGTTGCTGGGGTTGATTTATGCGCACTTGCGTTAAAAAGAAGCACCGGCGTGGCACTGGTGTTCGCAAGTTCTTGACGCGGCCGGCTGACCCGCCCTACAAGACCAAGCGACTCCTGTGAGCTAGGAAATTGTGAGGAATGAATGGCACGCGATCCAGTTTGTGGAATGACGGTTGACCCTGCGAAAGCCGCGGCGCACGTGGAGCATCGCGGCGAAACATATTATTTCTGCGCCAAGGGCTGCGCGCACAAGTTCTGCGCGAATCCCGGGCAATACCTGGGTTCTTCGTCCGACGCTTCGGCGAGGGCCCGGCAGCCCTTGATTGGCATCCAGGGTGAACCTCGAACCGCCACCGCTACGATTCAGGCTGCGCTTCCGTCGGGAAGCAATGAAAACAAAATTCGTTATACCTGCCCGATGCATCCGGAGGTTGTGCAGTGGGGGCCGGGCGCCTGTCCGAACTGCGGGATGGCGCTGGAACCGATGGACATTGTGACAGAGGAAGTACCGGATGCCGAATACCAGTCGATGCGCAGGCGATTCTGGGTAAGCGCCGCGCTGAGTGTTCCGGTTTTCATTCTGGGAATGTTAGGCAAGAATCTTCGAATATCTCTTTCCGGTGCGACTCTGCACTGGATCGAATTTTTGCTTGCTGCGCCGGTTGTCTTGTGGGGAGGCTGGCCATTCTTTGAGCGGTTCTGGGCGTCATTCTTAAACCGCAGTCCGAACATGTTCACGCTGATCGGATTGGGGACGGGGGCGGCGTTTCTGGATAGTGTAGTTGCTACGCTTTTTCCGCAGATCTTTCCGGCGTCGTTTCGGGCGATGGATGGATCGGTTCCCGTTTATTTTGAAGCGGCCGCGGTCATCACTACCCTGGTGTTGCTCGGGCAAGTCTTGGAATTGCGCGCACGCGCCAAGACTTCGTCCGCGATTCGCACGCTGTTGAAGCTGGCGCCACAAACTGCGCGCCGGCTATCCAGTGACAACACCGAGGAAGATGTTTCGCTGGACCAGGTACAGCCGGGTGATCGGCTGCGTGTTCGTCCTGGCGAACGCGTTCCGGTGGATGGAGTGCTGCTGGAAGGCGCCAGCGCGGTGGACGAATCGATGGTCACCGGTGAGCCCATGCCAGTGGAGAAATCGAGCGGCGAGAAAGTAACCGGAGGAACTCTCAACGTCAGCGGAAGCTTTGTCATGCGCGCTGAACGAGTGGGAAGTCAAACGACTCTTGCGCAGATTGTGAAGCTGGTCAGCGAATCGCAACGCAGCCGGGCGCCGATGCAGCGTCTCGCGGACAGAGTAGCCGCGATTTTTGTGCCCGCTGTGATCATCGCCTCTGGGATTACTTTTGCGGTCTGGGCGACGCTAGGGCCAGAGCCACGTTTCGCGCATGGCTTGGTCAATGCCGTAGCGGTGTTGATTATTGCGTGTCCATGCGCCCTGGGATTGGCAACGCCGATGTCCATCATGGTAGCAGTGGGAAAGGGGGCAGGAGTCGGCGTGTTGGTTCGCAATGCGGAGGCCCTGGAGAAACTCGCCGCCGTGGACACGCTGGTGGTGGATAAAACCGGCACACTCACTGAAGGCAGGCCGATCGTCGTTTCGACTGCGGTGGTGGAAGGAAGTGGTTTCACAGAGGACGGATTGTTGTGGCTGGCCGCGAGCGTGGAGCGACCGAGCGAGCATCCTATGGCCGGCGCCATTGTTCGCGCTGCGAAAGAGAAAGGCCTGAAACTGACCGATGCCACGAATTTTTTGGCCACATTTGGCGGCGGCGTCGAGGGCGATGTGGATGGAAATCAACTGTTAGTCGGTACGCTCGACTTCCTGAAGTCGAAGGGTGTCGAGCAATTTCCGGAGGGGCCTCGCTTGCACGTCAAAATAGACACACCCGGCGCAGCCGCCGTAACCATGGTCTTCGTTGCCGTTAACAATGTGCCGGCCGGCGTGATCGGGCTTGCCGATGCCTTGAAAGAAACGACGCTCGACGCGGTCGCGGCCCTGCGCTCAGATGCCGTGCGCCTGGTGATGCTGACTGGCGATCACAAGTTCTCCGCGGAAATGATTGCAAAAAAACTCGAGATGGACGATGTACGCGCGGAAGTGCTGCCTGCGCAGAAGGCGCAGACCGTCGCTCAACTAAAAAGGGAAGGGCGGGTGGTGGCCATGGCGGGCGACGGAGCGAATGATGCCCCGGCGCTAGCGGCTGCGGACGTTGGGATCGCGATGGGCACCGGCACCGACGTAGCGATTGAAAGTGCGGGGATCACCCTGTTGAAAGGGGATTTGCGGGGAATTGTGCGCGCTCGGAAGCTGAGCCAGGCGACGATTCGCAACATCAAGCAGAATTTGTTGTTTGCCTTTCTTTACAATGCGCTGGGTATTCCGATTGCCGCGGGTGTGCTTTATCCGGCTTTTGGCTGGCTTTTGAGCCCGATGATTGCAAGCGCGGCGATGAGTTTCAGTTCAGTCTCGGTGATTGCGAATGCATTGCGGTTAAGGCGGCTGACATTGTAAATGGGCGCCAGGGTTTGCATCGACGTCCTTCGCCTGTCCTTGTCGGGTGAGGTGATGATGACGGCGTCCCGATCGGTTGGCCAGGGGCCGGTGCTTCGCCCCTACAAGCGAAACTCCGAGGCTCTACTTCCCGGCTCTTAAGAAGGTACCTTTTTCGAGGTCGCGGAAGGCCTGCTGCAATTGTTCCTGGGTGTTCATGACTATGGGGCCGTACCAGGCGACGGGCTCTTCCAGGGGCTTGCCGGAGACGAGCAGAAAGCGAATGCCTTCTTCACCGGCCTGAACAACTACTTCATCGCCGCGGTCGAAAAGGACTAGTGAACGATTGTCGGCTTCGAGCGGAGGCGTGGTGTCCGCCCAACCGACGGGTTCAGTTGGAACCGACAGCGGATCGGAGGCGTTGCAGAATTTTCCGCCGCCGGCAAAAACGTAGGCGAAGGCGTGATGTGTTGTTCCCACCGGTAGTGATTTTCTGCGGCCGGGCGCGACGGATATATCGAGATACACGGGATCGGCGGCGATGCCGTCAACCGGGCCGCTCTTGCCCCAGAAACTTCCGCAGATCACACGGACGTGCGTGCCGTCATCGTCGGTGATGATCGGAATGTCTGGCAACTTCACCTCCTGGTAGCGCGGCGGAGTCATTTTCAAATTGGCCGGCAGATTGGCCCACAGTTGAAAGCCGTGCATGCGACCGGCAGCATCGCCCTTGGGCATTTCCTGGTGGATGATGCCGCTACCGGCGGTCATCCATTGCACATCGCCAGGCGAAATGGCGCCGCGATTGCCGATGCTGTCGCCGTGTTCGACGCTACCGGCCAAAACGTAGGTGATGGTTTCGATGCCGCGGTGAGGGTGCCACGGGAAACCCTTCAAATAATCTTCGGGCACGTCGTTACGAAAATCGTCCAGCAGCAGGAAAGGATCAAATTCTGTGGTATTGCCGAATCCAAATGCGCGACGGAGATGCACGCCCGCACCCTCCATCGTTGGTTTGGACTTGATGAGCCGTTTCACCGGTCGGATCGACATGACTACCCCCTGGCCCGGACTGTGGAACAATTTGCCGTGTACGACGACAAAATAGCACCTTGCGTCTGGATTTGCAGCCAAGCGTCATGGATGCGGGCCGGAGAAGTCGTAGGGTGTTTAGTTTCTATCGCTTGTGGACGGCGGGGCGGGGACGCGACGGCTGATGTAAGAAACCTTTCCCCACTTCAAGCATCTGACTAGCACATTCGAGACTCGCTACAACTTGAGCGAGTGAGAACAGGAAGGAATGTCATGACAGAACTGGCGACGTTCGCGGCTGGCTGTTTTTGGGGAGTGGAAGTGAAGCTTCGGACGATTCCCGGAGTTGTGGATGCCAGAGTGGGCTACAGCAACGGGCACACGGAAAACCCAACGTATAAAGATGTTTGCACAGATGAAACTGGACACGCCGAAGTGGTGCAGGTTGAGTTTGATCCGGAAAAATTGAGCTACGAAACGCTGGTCGAAGCGTTCTGGCACATGCACGATCCGACCCAGATGAATCGCCAGGGGCCGGACTTTGGCAAGCAATACCGCTCAGCAATTTTCACGCACTCGGCAGAGCAGCAGTTAATCGCGAAGAGATCAAAGGCGGAGTTGGAAGCGAGCAAGAAATTTCCGCGCCCGATCGCAACAGAAATTACACCGGCTGGAAAATTCTACCGCGCAGAGGAATACCATCAGCGGTATCTGGAAAAGCGCGGAATGGCTGCTTGCCATATTTAAGCGTGGTCGTGTCGCGTTGGGCTGCACCCTGGTTTGTGCTAGACGCTATAAATAGCTCAGTTGGATAGAGCGTGTGGCTACGAACCCCAAGCCAAAATTCTATAAGCCGTGTTCCAGTCACTTGCGAAATCAGCGGGGCTCACCACCTAGTTAGTGTTCTCAAAGTTCTTCGATCAATCCTACCATTGTCCATCGGCTGACCCTCAGTGGGTGGAGGATACCCTAAAAGGGCATCAGCAGCGGCTTTGGCGCGGTCGACTTCGGTGCTGGCAGGTCCGCCTATGATCCCCGCACAATTCAGTTGGCCTTGAAGCTTTCCTTTTAGTGACAGTCGTGCTCGGCGACAAAAGTCATCTGGAATCCTGGAAGGTCCGCACACGAATATTTGCAAGGCCCGGCAAAAATACCCCGACTATCCTAAAGCTAACACTGGCGCGTTTTTGGGGCACTCAGCCGGCCAGCGCAGACGACCGGCTCTCCGACCGCGTTCCTGATTCCAGTCCGAAGCGTTCTTGCAGAACGCACGCGCTTACCAGGATCATCAGAACTTGATCGTTGGCTACCTGTGCGCCTTCATCCATCGTGTGCAGACTGTCCAGAAGAGCAACGACCTTCTTCTGATCGAAAAACGGAATTGAGGCGAAGTCAGGGCCGCGAAGGGTGTCATTCACTAACGCACTCAATCTTTGCTTTGGGTTCAAAGTCGCAGGTGGGCTGAGGAACGGATGTTTCTGCCGCTTGTATACCGTTTCAGTGATCACGTCGCGAACGGCCTCGCGGAGAACGTACTTTTCAGTCATGCCATGGATTTTTTGGTGCACGGGCTGCGAACAGAGGACCTCGACGACTTTATGATCGAGAAAAGGCACGCGGCCTTCCACGGAGTGCGCCATCTCCATGCGGTCGCCAAGCATATTAAGGATGTATCCTGGCAGCAGGGTCTTTGACCAAAGATATAGCGACTGATGTACGGCATCGCGCCCGCTGAGCTGTCCGCGGACATCAATCCCGCTGAACAGAGAGTGATAGCTTTCGCGAGAGCCGTATTTTTCGGCAAAATCCGCATGCCACAACGGCTGCATCTTCGCTGCACGGGCGGAGAAGGTTTCGATCCACGACGGAACAAATCCAAGAATCCGTTTCACATTCTCGAGTGGTTTGGCCGCACCGTGAGGCAGCAGCAATCCTCGAGACACGGGATTCAGCCTCTCGAGGTCCTGCAGAAGCGCGGCTGCTTCATCCGGATCTTGGCCATCGCGGTTGTAGAGCACCATATCGCGTCGAAAGTGCGCGTAGCCGCCGAGAATCTCGTCGGAGCCTTCGCCGGTGATCACGACCTTGTAACCAGCATCTCTCACAGCTCGGCTCAAGAGGTATTTTGCAACACCGTGGGCATTGAAGCAGAACGTCTCAGATTGCTGTATGGCGTCAGCAAAGTTGTCTGCCAGATCATCTTGGCGTATTGGAACAGGAAAAAACTCTGCGCCGACCTTCGAGGCCATCTCTCTCGCTTCTTTTTCTTCGTCGTAGTCTGCACGGTCGAAGGTCAGCGTGAACGCCCGAATTGGATCTGATCGGTGCCTTGCCGCAAGGCCTAGCACCGAGCAGGAGTCCAGGCCCCCGCTAAGATAGCAACCGACCGGAACATCCGCACGCAAGCGAAGGCGAACCGCCTCTTCTAGGACGTGACGGAATTCCGCTGCATACTCTGCGCTAGAACGATGCAACGTAGCGCTGTCCCTCGTGGGATAATTGAAATCCCAATATTTGTTGAGTTCGGTATGCCGGTCTGTGGCGATCAGATAATGTCCAGGTGGGACCTGAAAAATTCCATCAAAAAGTGTACGCACCTGGTGGCTGCCAAATTCCGTCGCCTGCGCGACTGACTCGGCGTCCCAACGCGCCGGCACTCCCGCCTCAAGGAGAGCCTTTACCTCCGACGCGAGGTATAGCGTCTCGCGATGGATCGCGTAGAAAAGGGGCTTGATGCCGAAGCGGTCGCGCGCCGCGAAGAGGGTACGGTGGTTCTCGTCCCACAGCACGAACGCAAACTCACCGCGCAATTCGTGCAGACACTGAATTTCGAGGTCCTCGTAGAGATGCAGTGCGATTTCGCTATCAGACCGCGTGCGCAGATGGTGTCCCGCGCGTTCGAGCTTGCGCTGAATGGCTTCGTAATCGTAGAACTCGCCGTTGACGATAATGTGCTTGCGCCCATCCTCACTGGCAATGGGCTGGTCTCCGGTCGTGAGGTCGATGATGCTGAGTCGTGCGTGACCCAGAGCTACTAACCCATCCTGCGAAACCCATTGCCGTTGTCCGTCAGGCCCGCGATGATATAGTCGCCCCGTGGCCTTCCGCAGCACCGCCGGGGAAACCGGACTACTGCGCGAGTACATTGCGACGATTCCGCACATGGTGACCTCCTCAATTTGATCTTCGTTATCGGGGCGATTGCACTATCAGGATAGGTTAACCTGCCGCGCGCGATTATACGCCTTGAATGATCGGCGTTATCAGAGACGTTTAGAGGCTTCCCAAGCGGTTGCCGCCGGCCGACGTACTTTCGATTGGTCCGAATGGCGACCAACCAGAAACAGTCTCACCTCTGCGAGGTATGGAGCAGCTCAAGCGTTGTGCCCAGCCTAACGTATAGATAACGATCCCCGAATGCCTTTCTTAGCGCCGTAAAGGCTGGCTCGCCGGTGCAGTGGCCGGGCGCGACGTACTCCACCTTAAAGGTGTCGTGCAGGGCCGTGACGATTTTCTCGATGTCCGGGTCATTCGCCACGACAAGCTGAAAACCACCGTTGATGAATTGGATGTGCGGGTTGATGGCGGTCGCCGCGGCAACAATCTTGTCGACACCCGGGTGTGAGCAGCCGACCACGATCACCTTGCCTTCAGGCGTATTGATGGCCAGCGATAGCTCCCGCAGCTCCAACGTTCCCGGCTTATCGGAGACGAGTGCGATCAGGTGGATGTCTGGGACAATCTCAGTTTCTTTGTCGACCAGTTGAAAATTCGCCCCCGGCCAGGCAGACCCAAATCGCATAATTTCCGGCGGCGTGCCGCCATAATCGCGTTGCTCCGGTGGAAGAAAAGGATCCTTACGGTGACGTACTCCCCCGGCTGAAACCGGGGGCTTCTCAGCTCTGTCGATGAATCCAGCCGATTAGCGTTTGCGCGGGCAACGCAATCTCGCTGGAATTTCGCCGAAACGCATGCCGCAAAACAAAGAAGTGCATTCCCAAAACTCCCGTTGTTCGCTCCTCAGCGCAGCAGTATCCTGAAGAAACATTCTTCGGCGAAATAGTGACGACCGTTGTTGACGGCCCGTCAAAAGTGCCGCGTTCGCCACAATCTTCAATCGACCTTCGCTGCAAACTTCATCGATTCAGCCTTTTCGTTGGACCCCGCTCGTGGCAAACCAAGTGCTTATCTTACTGTCGAAGACGAACAGGAAATAGATCAAACCAGGGCAGTCGGACGACAGTAATTAAGCGCGGCGTTGCCTTGCGATCGCTTCTTCGTCACGCGAACATTCAGACGACTGCCGCTCAACTACATCAAATCAGCGCCGGCCGAAGCCGTTCGTGCGTTGGGCAAAATCAACGCCTTGTTCGATCATACGAATGGTTCTGGTCGTCCTAAGCGACAAAGTTATGCTGAGATTCTCGCCCGAACAGAGCGAGTAAACCGGCAGGACTGGCCACAAAATATCCATGCCATTCGGAAGGATCGGCCTTCTTTTTGCGATTATGCAAAGCGTATGCAAAACGGAACGACCGGAATTGACGTAAATCTCGCATTATCAACGGCGCGCCCGTAGCTCAGTTGGATAGAGCGTCGGGCTACGAAACCTTCCTTCTTTCCGTCTACCAAGTATTTTCAATCAGATAGCGTTAGCCTGTTCGGGTGAAATCATGGTAGTTGGGCTGAGTTGGCTCGCCTTTATGCAAAAGGTTATGCAAAAATTCGTCCGTCTAGAATGGAAACGGACTACACGCTGTCTTGGATATTGCCCTTCGTGCGCGAGTCGTTGGCTTTGTGCAGCTGTTTGTCACGGCGGAGACGTGAAGGCGGCGGTCACAAAGGCGGAAGGCTGGGAGCGAGGACGGTGATCGGTCCGACGATGCTGTCCGAGGGAGCTGAGATAGCCAATCCTCGTTGATCCTAAACAGATCTATTTTCATCGATTTTGGGTGGAAGAGTAGCCCGTCATTCGTCCGCTACCCGGAGATCATCCGGCGACGACTCCCCCCTTCCCAATGTCTACAATATTTCCGGCTTCCATTCGTCTACAGAAGTGGATGAATCAGGCGTCGAACGTCACCTGGGCAATGACCGAGCAAAACCGTCAAATCTCCGCAATCTTTGCGGAGCAGCGATCCCGGCTGCGCAATTTCATCCGCCATCGCGTGCCTGACCCGCGCGATGCCGAAGACATCTTGCAGGACGCCTTCTACAAGCTGGTAGAAGCGAACCGGCTGTTGATGCCCATCGAGCACGTCACCAGCTGGCTGTTTCGCGTGGCGCGCAATCGCATCACGGATCTTTTCCGCAAGAAAAAGCCAGAGACCTTCAGCCACGCATCGGTCGTGGACGAAGACGGCGAGCTCCTGCAGCTCGAAGATCTGCTGCCATCGCCCGACGCCGGGCCGGAAGCGCTCTACGTCCGCAACACGTTTCTGGACCAGCTGGAGCTTGCGCTCGACGAACTGCCCGAGGAGCAACGCGAAGTGTTCGTCGCTCACGAGCTAGAGGGCCGCAGCTTCAAAGAGCTGGCCGCCGAGACCGGCGTGAGCGTGAACACACTGCTCTCGCGCAAACGCTATGCGGTGCTCCATCTGCGCAAACGGCTACAAAGCATTTATGACGAATTTACGAGAACATGAGGAGGAGCGGAACATGAAAAGGAAATGGATTTGGATCGCCCCGCTGGCCATTCTGGGCATGGTGTTATTCGCCTACCTCGGGGGCGAGATGGTGATGCTCCTCTGGAATTGGCTACTGCCACCGCTGTTCGGCTGGCGCACGCTCACCTTCTGGCAAGCGCTCGGGTTGTTGGCGCTCTGCCGGATTTTGTTTGGGGGCTGGGGCGGCTCTGGAGGCGGAAAAGGGCATATGCGTCATCGCATGAGAGAACGCATGGCGGAGCGTATGGGAGAACGCATGAGAGAACGGTGGGAAAAGATGACGCCCGAGGAACGCGAAAAATTCCGTCAAGGGCTTGGTGGTTGCTGGGGCGCTATGCCACCGCCGGATTCTAAGACGAGTGCCTAATCGCAGGCCGCCCTGGGCTGGTCGCATCTCCGATCAAGGGGCTAAGTCAGTGTTGCAGGAGAACGCGAATGATTCCTTGTCATCTAGAGAAACGACTCTCTAGAGTCCGACGTGAGCGTCGAAGACTCCCGTCTGCACCTGGCCGCTCCGCTTGATTTGGACGAACAGACGGTAGTCGCCGGGTTCGGGAAAACCGTAGGGAAAAGTAACTTCGGCAGGCGCAGTTTCGGGCATTCCGGGCATTGCACTCATCGCGGAGCTTTCGCTGTCCTTCTGCTTCTCCAGGAGCAGCAACGCTGCCATGGGCATGGAGCCTGAAGGGTGCAAGTGTGCAAAGACGGCCAAATCGCGCTTGACGATGACTAGATGGCCGGCCATTCCCATGTACGGCTCGAGGTTCGAGGCCGGTTCGCCGTCCTTATCGAAGATACGAAAGCGCAGTATTACGGGCTGACGCGCACGAAGCCCTTGAGGATCGAAGCTCCACTCCAAACGACCACTATCCGGTAACGTGAAAGAGGCCGCAGATCCTTTAGCATCGGCCTGAGAGATAACAGTAATTTCTGAATCATCCCCGGAGGGAGGATCGCCGGGCAGATTGGGCAAAGTGAGCCGCGCGGTCATGGTGTCCGGAAAACCGGATTCACGCACGATGTCAGCAAACAGCGCGTAATTTCCCGCCGCCACGGCGGGCAATCGTTCCGCGAAAGTGTCGGCCGACATTTGATCCGGATGGAAGTGATAGAGACGATTCAAATCAGGCAGACCGATCAGAAAAAGATGCATCAGGTGGCCGTGGTCGGGAATGATTTTGTCGAGCAGCATGTCCTTGCGGCGGTCGTGCCAGGAAGAAAAACCCATCTTGAGCACGAGAGTGTTGGTGTTTTCGAGCGAAGCTTCCACCGGAGGCGCTTTGTACATCATCAGGTCGGCCCGTCCGCTCGCTGCGGCGTCCCACCATCTGTTTCCAAGAAACAGCATGGCGACGAGTGCGACCGCGGTCACGGCCATAGCGATTCGTCCGCGCCGCCGCAATTGCGCGGAAGCCGCAGTATTCGGTTCCAACTGACTTTCGCGCGCCGCGGCACCAAAAATGGCGATCATGCTGGCCACCAACAGGAGCATCAGCACAAGGAGCAAGGTCCCGGTGGTGTTCTGCATTCTGAGGGTCCTCCGGGCTGCGGCGGGAACGGGGACTGCCGTTTCTGCCTTGCCCTGTGTCCCAAACACTTCCATTCGCACTTGCCATGCGCCGGAGGCCATCAACCAGAGTTTGCCGGTGAAGTACTGCGAGTCGGCCCGCGACCTTTCCATGCGGTCCGAAGGTGGAGCGTACTCCGAGCCTTCCCCCACAGCACGGAGAGGCGCGATGCGAACGTCCGTTATGTTTCCATCTAGAGAGCGCACTTCAATTTGAGCGATGCCCGGAATCATAGGTGGTGTTCGCACAGTCACAAAGAGCCGGTAGGGCCCCGCCTTGCCTTCATAGAAAACGTCAGGGCTGCCCACGTGCGCGCTGCCACGGGACACCATAAAGAGACAACCACTGAAGAAGATCAGGAAGGCACGTTTCATGTCGTTACCGCTTGACTCGGCGCATCCAGTCGCCCCAGGCGAGGCCGATACGCGTCATAACAACGGCAGCCGTGAAAGCGATGAGCATTCCAATCCAAAACTCGGTGCGCGATTTCTCGTAGAAATTGAACTGGTGGTTGAAATGATACGCGCTCGGCGGTTGCATGTAGGGATA
>Ga0126381_100001974_pt1 | contig 22081 bp, 20 predicted proteins | sample PanSoiMetPlot_28_FD_96465 | JGI IMG/M metagenome (GOLD analysis project Ga0126381, IMG submission 96465) | Tropical forest soil microbial communities from Panama - MetaG Plot_28 | ecosystem: Environmental > Terrestrial > Soil > Tropical forest > Bulk soil | place: Panama | collected 2016-02-17
GGCTGGCACCGGCCGGAGCGCCTACCGCCTCGTGCCCGGCGTTGTCGTGCAGCCGCGCCAGCAACCCGGCCAGGTCCGCGGACTTGTCGGCGAGCAGGGCGGGCAGCAGCACTTCGTTCTCCTTTGCCGCGTGCGCCGTGAACAGCCCGGCTATCTGCTGTGCCTGCTCGGCGACCGCCGTGCCATCAGTGAGGGTGGGGAGTCGCGCACCGAGTGCCGACAGGGTGACGTGTTCAGCGATCATCTCGCCGACCAGGCCCGCCATGTTCGCGTGCGCCGCGGCGGCCGGATAGATCGTCCGCTCCTCGCTCGCGGCGTGCGGAAGGACCTCTTCCGCGAGGTAGGCGACGAGGCCGGCCACGGCGGCACCGTAGGGACGCCCGGCCGCGACCGCGCCTGACACGGCGTCGGCGCGCCCGGCGAGCTCCGCACCGAGCACCTTGTGATGCTCCAGCATCGTTTCGTAGGCATCGATCGCGGCGATCATTGTCATGACTCTCGTCTCCTTGAGCGTGAATTTCCAGCCGTAATTGTTTTTATCGAAGGTAATGTGAGCCAGGGGCGGTGGCCGGCTGCGCGGCGAGCCGGGAGCGGTTGCGCATCAGCCGGGCCGGCGTGACCGACAGGTTCGCCGCCGCGGCGAGCCCGGACACGGCGAGCAAGCCGCCGCCGACCGCGAGTACGGCGGGCTGCGTGGCGCCGAGCCCTGCGCATACGCCGGTGATCCCGGCGGTGACCAGGGCATAGGTGGCCGCGGCGAGGCGGTGATCGTAGAGATCACCGAACCCCAGCGGCTCGCCCGCCGGATTCACGGCGATCCCCCGGCCGCGTAGCACTGACCACACGATGAACGGCACGACCTTGTGCGCGTGCCCGGCCAGCGCCTCCAGCAGCCATCCGGCGAACGCGGTCACCGCCGCGGCGGCTAGCGCCATGCCCATGTGGCGGTCGTGCGGCATCACCAGGGCCGCGGTGAGCGCCAGCCCCCCGCCGGCGGCCAGGAAGCTCGCCGCGGTGGCGACGAATACCAGGTGCAGCCCGCCCCGCCGGCGCCGGTGCCGGACGTGGGCGGCCAGCGAGGTCAGGTGCGCGACCAGCCCGGCGGCCAGGATCACGGCCCCGGCCCAGGCGAGCGGGGCCACGCTGGCCAGCAGTCCGGGTGACAGCAGGATCACGCCGGCGGGGACCAGCCAGACCGCGAGCCGCCCGGCCCGGTGCCGGCCGGGCACGTGGGCCAGGAAGAACATCGGCCACAGCTTTTCCGCTACCGCGACGTAAGCCAGCCCGAGCCAGGCGAACAGGCCGATCGCCGCGTGCGCCAGCACGACGTGACCGGACAGGTCGAACCAGTTCCCGCGCCGGTCGGCCACGTAGGTCACGCCGAAGCAGGCTGTCGCCGCGAACCCCGCGAGCGCGAACCGCAGCCCGGTGACCGTGTGGCCTTTGCCGCGCGCCTTCAGCGGGGCGGACAGGTTGAGCACCAGCAGGGTGATCGCGATTGCGGCGAGGCCGCCCCCGGCCTCCACCACCGGTTCCCGCTGCGCGGCGATGCCGGATGGCAGCAGCCAGGCGGCGCCCAGCCAGGCCGCGAACGTCGCCCAGGCCAGGGCGACCGAGCGCAGCGGGCGCTGCGTGACGACCGGCGTGAACTGGTGCAGCGCGCCCAGCACCCCGGTCGACAGCGTGGCCAGCATCCCGAAGTGGGCCGCGGCGACCACCTGGTCGGCGGTCGGGTCGGTCACCGCGGCGCCCCGCGCCCAGACCAGGGCCACGCCGCAGGCCACCAGCCCGAGAGCGGCGGCGGCCAGGAAGCTCAGCGGCACCGCGGCCGGGACCCCAGGCGGTCGCCGCGGCCAGGCCCCGCCTCCATCCCGCTTCCCGGTCATGGGAAGCGGCACCTGTGACGGTGCTGTCATCGTCCCTCTCCTCTGCTCGCCGGTTGCGGTGCGCCGCCGCCGGGTGGTCTCGCACGCCCTGATGCGTATCATAAATCTAGCAGATACCGGAAATATTAGCCTGCTGAGGTGACCCCGCATACGAGCTAGTCAAGGTAGCTGGCCATCAAGAAACCGTGTGAGGCCTGGTCTTTCCGCGTGCATCGGAATCATGATATTTTTCTAGCAAGAATTAGAATTACTATCCGGCCGCGGGTGGCCGGGAGGGGGTTTGCAGCGTGGCTACTGTGGATGCGCGGCCGATCATCGCGGCCGGCGGTGAGCCCTTTGACACGATCATGGCCGCCGTGGCGGCCTTGGCCGACGACGAGGAACTGGTCGTACTGGCGCCGTTCGAGCCGGTCCCCCTCGAGGGGGTGCTCGGCTCACAGGGCTTCAGCTACGACGTCGCCAGCCTCGGCGATGACGACTGGCGGGTCACCTTCCGGCGGCAGCAGTGAGCACGCCCGCCGCCGGGCCGGGCATTCCCCGCGTGGATGACCCGGTGAACGCGGCGTGGAACGCGCTCGCCGGGGTCTACGATCCAGAGCTGTACCTGGACGTGGTCTCGCTCGGCCTGGTCTACGATGTCCGCGTCGACGGCGGAGTCCTCATCGTCGAGATGACGATGACCACCCCCGGCTGCCCGGTCTCGGAAAGCCTGCCGGAACAGGCGAGGGCTGCCGTGCAGCAGGCGACCGGGGATAACTTCCCAGCGGACGTCCGTGTGGTGTGGGACCCGCCGTGGGACCCGTCGATGATGGACGACATGGCGGCCTCCGCGCTCGGCTTCCGCGTCATGTGACGGCGAGGCGGCAGGCCCGCCGACGGCACGCGTTATTCTGGCAGACGCTAGAGAATCTTCCCGGAAGGATGCCGACGATGGCGGCGGACATGCAGGTTCAGGCCAGGGCGCTGGGTGATCCCACGCGTCACAGCCTGTTCCGCTACATCGCCGACGCGCAGGCCCCGGTGACCGTGGCGGAACTCACCGCCAAGGCCGGGCTGAACCACAACGCGATCAGGCAGCACCTCGCCGTGCTCAAGGACGCCGGGCTGGTGACCGAGGAGGCCGAGAGCCGCAGCCGGCCCGGGCGGCCTCGGCTGCTGTACCGGCTGCACCCGGAGGCGGGCGGCGAGTGGGGCACGCCCGGCGCCTATGCCTGGCTGGCCGGCCTGCTGTCGACGGCACTGCGCCGCGGGCAGGACCCGCGGCAGGCCGGCCGGCAGGAGGGGCACCGCAGCGCCGCCGAGATGACCGGTCCTGACGACCCGGCTGACCTGCTGGAGCAGGAGATCTCCCGGCGCGGGTTCCGCCCGGTCCGCACCGACCGCGGCCAGCAGATCGAGTTCACCCTCGGCCGCTGTCCGTTCGCAGAGGTAGCCGCCGCCGACCCGGACACGATCTGCCAGCTGCACCTCGGCCTGGCCGAAGGACTTACCGAGGGACTCGGGGGCCTGATCACCGAACGCCTCACGGTCAAGCCCGCCCGCCGCGCCGGGTGCCGCCTCACCGTGCGCCGGGCAGCGGCCGAGCCGAGGATCTCGGCGTAAGCCCAGGCGGGGGCGCGGAACGCCGCCACCCTGCGCGCCGTGAGCGCCGCCCTCAGCGTTTCAGCGCGCCCGCGGCGACCCGTCCGGACCGGAGCGGCAGCCGGTTCAGCCGTTCAGCCAGGTAGGACCCAACGTATCCGGCGAACAGGTGATAAAGCAGCGGCGAGAACTCCTCGCGCACCTGGCCCCGCACGGGCAGCATCGCCGATGAGCAGGCCGCGAGGCCGGTGTCATCTTCGTCAACCACAGCGATGACCTGCCGCCCCTGCTCGCGTGCGGTCGCGGCGAGCGCGGCGGCGCGCCAGCGGGAACGGCCGGGCGGGGCGATGACGAAGACCGGCATCGTGTCCGGACAGGCGTTGGTCTCGACGTGGCACCACTCCTCCAGATCCTGCCCGGCCGCGAACACCCCCGCGGCCTCGGTCATCTTCGCCGCCGCGAACAGCGCGGTGCCGTAGCTGGGACCGCTGCCGGTCATGGCCAGCACCGGGCTGGTCGCGGCGATCCCGGCCACCTCCCGGCACCGGTCCTTGATCGCGCTGGTCGTGGCCGCCACCGCCCCGGCCAGTACGGAAAGCTCCTCCCGCAGCGCGCAAGCTCGCTGCTGTGCGTACTGGCCGCGGGCTTCACCCAGCCGGATCGCGATCAGCAGCAAGCCCAGCAGGCTCGCCTGGTAAGTTCGCACGCCCGGCGAGCGTTCCGGCCTGGTCAGCTCAACCACCACGGCACGGTCGGCAGCCTGCGGCACCGGCCCGCCCGGCGCCCCGGTAATCGCGATGGTCAGCGCGCCACGGCGGCGGGCTGCCTCAACGGCCCGCACCACGGCCTGCGTGCTGCCGGAGGCTGAAACCGCGATGAGCAGCGGACGTCCCGCGGTTCCCTGGCCCAGCCACGGCGCACAGTATTCCCCGAACCGCAGGGCACTCAGCGGCTCGCAGACGGCCCCGGCCAGCGACTCGAAGGCCATCTCCGCCGCGCAAGCCGCATGGTAGGAATCCCCGTCTCCCGTCAGGTACACCGTCCCCGTCCCGGCCCACTCCTGCGCGGTCAGCAGGCCGCCGGCCTGCTCACCGACCGGGCCCGCATGCTCAGCCAGGTCACCGGCCAGGCTCTCCACCTGCCGGACCAGTACTTCAGGCTGGATCGGCTCCGTCATGCCCATCCCCTTTCCAGGTGGCTACGCCGTCCGGGTCGCAGTCCTCACCCGGATGCTAGACACGGTCCACCGTCCGCACCAGGAAGCCATCAGCGCCCCGTCAGCGCCCCGTCGGCACCGCCGTCCCCGGCTCGACCGCGGCGTCCAGCACGGGGCCCAGTTCCTTCACCACCGTCGCCAGTGCACGGGGGCTGCGCTCGGCCCTGGCGATGAGGATTGCGCCTTCCAGGGTGCTGACCATCAGCGTGGCCAGTGCCTGAGCGCGCGCCGGCGGCACGTCCATCCCGGTGAGTGCCTCAGCGACGGAGGCTCGCCAGCAGGCGAATGCCTCGGCTGCGGCGGTCCTGGTGGATTCGGTGGACTGAGCGCAGTCGGCCGTGGCCGCGGCAACCGGGCAGCCCGCGAGCGTGCCCGCTACCGCCATTTCATCTGTCCACTGCTGTGCCATCGCCGCGAACAGCGCGCTCGGCGAGGGATCCTCCAGCGCCGTCAGGAAGCGGGACACGCGTGATGCGGCATACCGTCCGGCCCAGCCCACCGCCTCATTGACAACCTGTTCCTTGCCACCAGGGAAGTAATGCTGCAGCGAGCCGCGCGGAGCCTGCGCTTGTGCGGCCGTCTCGCGCATGCCGACCGCGGCGACACCGCCGAGGCGCAAGAGCTGGGCCGCGCTGAATACCATCCGCTCGCGCGGCCCGTGGCCCGCCGCCATGGCACACCTCCCGTGTTGTCATCCCCGCCGTTCCCTATGACGACGGTCATACAATTCCGTTATTATGACCACTGTCATAATCGTACTGCCGGAGGTGGTGGCGCCGTGGACGAGGCGATAACCGGGTTCATCGGGCTGGGGATCATGGGACAGCCCATGGCGCTCAGGCTGGCGCGGGCCGGGACGCCACTGGTCGTCTGGAACCGGACCGCCGCCCGCTGCACGCCGCTGCGCGAGGCCGGGGCAGCGGTTGCCGCCAGCCCGGCGGAGGTCTTCCAGTGCGCCGGGACCGTCATCCTCATGCTCGCCGACGACGCCGCGACCGACACCGTGCTGGGCCGGAGCACGGCGCGGTTCGCCGCCCAGGCAGCCGGGCGGACCGTCGTCCACATGGGCACCACGTCAGCCGGCTACTCGCGCGCGCTGGAAGCAGACATCCAGGCGGCAGGCGGACGCTACGTCGAGGCGCCCGTTTCCGGCTCACGCGGCCCGGCCGAGGAAGGGCGCCTGGTGGTCATGCTCGCCGGGGACGAAGCAGCCGTGGACGACGTTGGTTCCCTGCTGCGGCCGCTGGGCCGCCAGATCGTCCCCTGCGGCGCCGTCCCCGGCGCGCTCCTGATGAAGCTGGCGGTCAATATCTTCCTCATCACCCAGGTCACCGGCCTGGCCGAGGCCTTCCACTTCGCTGACCGGCACGGCCTGGACCGCCGCCGGTTCCACGACGTCCTCGACGCAGGCCCAATGGCCAGCGATGTCTCCCGGGCCAAGGCCGCCAAGCTGCTGACGGGCGACTTCGCCGCCCAGGCAGCGATCCTCGATGTCTTGAAAAACAACCGCCTCATCGCCGAGCAGGCGCGGGCCAGCAGCATCGCCACACCCCTCCTCGACACCTGCTATGCCCTGTACGGCGAGACCGCGGCGCTCGGCCACGGGGATCAGGACATGGCCGCTGTGCTGCGCGCCATCGCCGCCAGAACGGACATCGGCTAGACACCCTGAGAACCGCCGGTGAGCCTCGCGTAGTCATGGTGGCACGTGGTGCAGAGCGGCGAAATTCGTTCGGGATTTGGCTGGGTGCGGATTTAGGATCGGGACTCCTATGCGCGCGACGGCCCGGGTGTACTGGCGGCTCCTGGTGGCCTGCTTCCGTCGTCAGTCGGCGTACCGGCTTGCCGCGCTGGGCGGCCTTGTCGCCAACCTGACCTTCGGGCTGCTGAAGGTGGCAGTCCTGTTCGCCACCGTCCGCGCGGCAGGTGGCCGGCTACACGGGTACAGCACCGCCTCGATGAGCACGTACGTCTGGCTCTCCCAGGGGCTACTCGGCTCGGTCAACCTGATTGGCCGCACCGACCTGGCGCTGCGCGTCAAGGATGGCCAGGTCGCGGTCGACTTCCTGCGACCCGTCGACCTGCAGGCGGCTACGATCGCCACCGAGGCTGGCGCCTCCTTGTTCGCCCTGATCCCCCGCGGACTCCCATCGGTGATGCTGGGCGCCGTGACGGTTGGCATACAGCTGCCGGCATCCCCTGTGTTCTACCTGCTCGGAGCGGTCAGCGTGCTCTCGGGCATCGTCATCTCCGCGGTGACGGTATACCTGATCGCGGTGGCCGGGTTCTGGCTGGTGGAGACCCGCGGCCTGCAGATCCTCTACATGCTGGCCGCCGGCTTCCTGGGCGGGCTGTACGTGCCGATCGCGCTATTCCCGCACTGGTTGCGGATCATCGCCGCGGCCACGCCTTTCCCCTCCATCATGATGTACCCCATCGACGTCCTGTCCGGGTTCGGCGGCGCCGGAAGCGCCGCCCAACTGGTGCTGGCGCAGCTGGCATGGCTGGCCGGTGTGGCGGCCGTTGGCCAGCTGCTCACCCGTGCGGGCCGCAGGCGGCTGGAGGTGCAGGGTGGCTAGCGCCGTAGCCGCATTGCGCCGCTTTCCGGGCTCTGGGAAAATTGCCGGACTTGCGCGAGGAGAGGGGGACCTGTGCAGCCGCATGACGACATGACTGGGCAACGGCGCCAGGCCGCAGCTGGCCAGGGCCGGTGCGGCGGTCGCGGGCACGGACGCAAGATCACCCTCGCGACGATCGCGACGGCCGCCGGAGTCTCGCAGGCAACCGTGTCCAAGGTCATCAATGGCCGCCCGGATGTCGGGCCGGGTACGCGCGCGCGGGTCGAGCGCCTGCTGGAGGAACACGGCTACGGGCGGCCCCGGCCCCGGCACCGCCGCGCCGGCCTCATCGACCTCGTGCTCCCCGACCGCCCGTGGGCTCTGGAGATCATGCGCGGCGTGCAGGACTGGAGCGCGGCACACCAGACAGGACTGGCTGTTTCTCCCGAGACAGGGGTGGCCACCTGCGCCTTCCACGCCAGCCCCCGCCAGCCTGGCTCCCGTCGCGGCGGCGCTCGCCCCGTGAGCTGGACATCCGTCTTGGCCAGCCGCGGCTCACGCGGCGTCATCCTCGTCACCGTCTCCGGGCTGACCGGCGATCAGCTCAGCCAGCTACGGCGCGGCGCGATCCCCATAGTGGTCGTCGATGCCGGTAACGCCCCGCCCGCCGGCCTGCCCGGCGTCGGCGCCACCAACTGGGCTGGAGGCCTGGCCGCGACCGAGCACCTGCTCCGCCTCGGGCACCGCCGGATCGCCGCGATCACCGGCCCGGCGGACATGCTGTGCAGCCGCGCCCGGGCCGCCGGGTACCGCTCCGCACTGGACCGGGCGGGCATCGGCTCCGACCCGGCCCTGGTGCGCTCGGGCAACTTCCACTATGAGGGCGGCTATCTGGGCGCGGCCGGACTGCTGGACCTCCCCGACCCGCCAACCGCGATCTTCGCCGGCTGCGACGAGCAGGCGTTCGGCGTGCTCGAGGCCGCGCGCATCCGGGGCCTGCGGGTCCCGCAGGATCTCAGCGTTGTCGGGTTCGACGACCTGCCGGTAACAGGCTGGTCATCACCTCCGATAACGACAGTGCGGCAGCCGCTGGCCGAGATGGGCAGCGTCGCCGCCCAGATGCTCAGCGACATCATCGACGGCAAGACGCTCTCGCCGAGCCGGGTGGAGCTTTCCACCAAGCTCATCGTGCGGGAGTCCACCGCTCCGCCCGGCAGGGCCGTGAGCTAGCACCGTGTCAGGCTGCGTTGCTCAGTCGCCATGAAACGCGTGAGAGGCTGCGGCCCTATCGCGCCGTGCTCGCCTCACGCGCCCGTTCGCAGCGCGCCTACCGGACCAGCTTCGCCCTCGACCTGGCCAGCTCTACGCTGGTCGGCCTGGTCGAACTCGCCGAGGTCTGGGTGCTGTTCAGCAACGTCACCGCCCTGGGCGGGATGCGCTTCAACCAGATCCTGCTCGTCTTCGGCCTGGCTGACCTGTCCTTCTCCCTGGCCGACCTCTCCTTCGGCCACCTCGACACCCTGCCGGACTTCCTGCGGGCCGGTACCCTGGACGCCTTCTACCTGCGCCCGCAGCCCATCCTGCTGCAGCTGATCACCAGCGACATCTCGCTCCGCCGACTGGCCCGGGCAGCGGTCGGCGCCGCCGCGCTGGGCATCGGCCTGGTCACTGCCAGAGTGACGTGGGGCCCGGGCACCGTGATACTGCTGCCGCTCGCGCTGGTCAGCGGGTACGGCACGTTCGCGGCACTGTTCGTGTGGGCGGCCGGGCTGCAGTTCTTCCTCCTCGACGGGGCGGAGATGACCAACGCTTTCGTGTACGGCGGGCGCTACGCCGCCACCCAGCCCGCCTCGGTCTGGTCGCGGCCACTCAAGCTCGTGTTCGGCTTCTTCTTCCCCATGGCCTTCACCGCCTACCTGCCGGCCGTGACGATGCTCGGACTGCCCGGCCCGGACTGGCTGCCGACCTGGCTCGGCTGGTGCGCCCCAGCCGCTGCGGTGTGGTCGTGGCTGATGGGGCTGCTGTGCTGGCGCTGGGGATTGCGCCACTACCAGGGAGGTGGCGGATGAGCGGTGCTTTCAACAGCGGGGCGATCATCGAGACCGACGGCCTCACCCGCGAGTTCCGGATACGCGACGGGAAGCGCAGGCGGCTGCTCACCGCGGTCGAGGGTCTCACCGTCCGGATCGAGCCCGGCGAGGCCGTGGGCTACATCGGCGCGAACGGCGCGGGAAAATCGACCACCATCAAGATGCTGACAGGAATCCTGGTACCCACCGCCGGCCGCGTGCTCACGTGCGGGCTGCGCCCGGTGCCGGACCAGCGGCGGCTGGCACGGCAGGTCGGAGTCGTTTTCGGTCAGCGTTCGCAGCTGTGGTGGGACCTGCCGGTACGGGAGTCGTTCAGTATCCTGGCCGCGATCCACTCGCTCACCAGGGCCGAGGAAACCGGCCGTACCGGCGAACTCGTCGAACAGCTCGAGCTTGGCGGTTTCCTGTCCGTTCCGGTGCGTCAGCTGTCCCTGGGCCAGCGAATGCGCGCCGAGGTCGCCGCCGCACTGCTGCACTCACCGCGGCTGGTGATCCTGGACGAGCCGACCATCGGCCCGGCATACGGCCAGATCCAGGAAAGAGTGCGTGAGATCAGCGAGCTCAAGGCCCAGTTCTAGCGGAATAGCGTGGCGGCCGCGGCCGCCACGGCTGGCGCGGCTGGCCTGGCTGCGGCCTGACCGATGTCGATGGTGACCCGCTGTCTGTTCCGCGGGCTCGCGGCCACCGGTACCGTCGACCCGGGCGCGAGTTCGGGCGTGTTCAGCCGGCAGCTCGCGCGATAGGGGGCACGGCCCGGCAGGCTGACCAGCAGCACATACTCGTATACCCACGGCGCGTGCCAACCGGACTCGCCGGACTGGTTCACCTCCGCGGTCCGTCTCGCCGACAGCACCCGCGCCGTACCGAGCATGCCGCGTTCCAGCAGCGCGCGGTCGCCGTGCCGCAGCACGACATGACGCAGGTAAAGCGCGTAGCAGAACGGGCTCAGCCAGCCGGCCGCCGCGAGCACAACGGTCAGCGTGACCCGGATCGCGACCGGGGCAGCGTGAACGTTCATGACGGCGGACGCCGCCGGCCAGATGGCCAGGGTCATGATCGCGACCATCGCCCAGCAGGCGGACGAGATCCTGCTGACGGTCATTCGCCATCATCGCCTTCCACGTCCCCCATGGCCGGGTCGTTCGGCGGGAGGACCACGCGAGCTGGCGGGATCGCCGGCCTGCCGGCTGGCCCGGCCAGGTACCACGTCGCGTTGATGCCGTTGCCGGTGCCCACGCCAGGAGTGGTGTCGGCACGGTAGGCGTACAGCGGCAGGCCGTCGAGGGTGAGCTGGCGCAGGCCGTCGGGCCGCCGCAGGACGCCGATCTGCCCGGGCGAGATGCCGGAGAGCCGGGGTGCCACGGATCCGGCCAGGACCGGTGGCCAGTCCACCGCGCACTGCGACGAGCATGCCGAAGCGGAGGGCCTGCCGTGATCGAAGCCGCGATCGAAGCCGTGATCGCGGGTGTAGAAGTAGAGCAGGAATCCTTGGCTGTCGGCCACCATCGCGCCCTTGCTGGTGCGGACCACGCGCAGCGCGGTGGTCGGCACCCCGGTGACTTTCGCGACGGCGATGGGCGGTGCGGGTCGCTCCGAGTTGACGATGGTCAGCCGCGCGGTGTGCGCGCCCAGGATCATGGTCGTGCCGAGCGCGCCAGCCAGTGCCGCGCCGGCCAGCCCGGCCAGCCCGGGCCGGGAGCGACGCCTGATTAGTGATCGCATTGCTTCGGGCTCCTTCAAGAGACGGCGACGTTGCTGTAGTCGGTGTAGGTGGGGTCAGCGACGTAGCCGTCGTCGTGATTGAAGAGCGTGAGCGTGTAGCTGTGGCCGCCGTAGATCGGCGTGCCGACATAGGTCCAGTTCGGGGTCGTCGTGCACGTGTCCGGCAGGATCCTGGTGGTCACCTGCGTGGTGTTGTCGGTCAGCGTGGCCGTGGCCCAGTCGTACTGGACGTGGTCCTGGCAGTTGTTCTGGTAGTCGAACGACAGGGTGCTCGTGTTCACCGGCGCGGTGAACGTCTGCGTGATGGTGGAGTCGCCCGAGGTCGCGCTCGTCGTGCCGAGCCGCGCCCCCCACGTGCTGCTGCCTTCGGGCACCGCGGCCGCGGTACCGGCCGCGGACCAGCCCGACAGGTCCCCGGTCCTGAAGTCGCCGTTGGTGATCGGGTTGAGCACCATCGAGATGTTGCCGTGCAGGCCGTCAAGATAAGGGTTGAGGTTGTTGTTCGAGCTGTTCTCGTTCGGCACCGGCGTGATGAACGCACCCACCACGCACTGGCAGGCGATGTTCGGCGTCTGGTAGCTGACCGGGATCGTCACCGACTGCCCGGCGGACAGGGCGGGGATGGCGAACTGCGCCACGGACTGGTCGTTCAGCGTGTTGATCAGGCCGGTACCAGTGGAGTTCAGGTAGAGCCGGCCGCTGGTGGCCGGCGCGGGCCCGTCGCCCTGGTTCAGTATGGTCACCCAGTCCTGGGCGGTCTGCATCGGCAGCAGGCGGGCCGGGCCAGACAGGTTGGTGGCGATCAGGTCCGGCTGGAGCGTGCCGTCGACCTTGGCCACGCCGATCAGCGCGCCGCACGGTGAACTGCTGTCCCGGCACGTCACGCTCGGGGCCTCGCCGACCACCTGGGCGAAGTACATGCCGTTGGCCGAGGACGGGTCGACGGAGGCGCCGCTCATGTGGATGGAGTACAGCGGCCCGCTGCTGGTGAACAGCGCCAGTGAGGGCGAGATATCGCTCTGCCCGCCGAACCAGACGCTGCCTCTGAGCTGCGGATAGGTCGCCGGGTTGGACCGCAGTTCCCCCACTCCGATGTCGCCGCTGCTGGTGAACGCCACGCCCGGGTCGCCGTAGTCGAAGACCGAGCCTGCCGGGTCGCCCGCGCTGCTCAGCCCGAAGATCCGGTCGCGCAGGACGGATACGCCCGGGGTGCTGCTGTTGTTGAAGACGGTTCCTGTGATGTTGAAGATGTCCAGCCGGACCGCGTTGCTTGACGTGGGCTGCCCTGGCCAGCTGAACCCGTCGTCGCTGGCCGCGGTGATGAAGTTGCCCAGCTTCGCCGCGTTGCGGTAGCCGTTGCCGACGATGCCGTAGTCCACGATTCCGCCGGCGGGCTCGTTAGCGGGAGACATCGAGGTGGTGCCGCTGTACGGGTTGCTCGCGTTAGGCAGGGCGGCGGTGGCGGAGTTGATGTATCCCTGGGGGTTGAGCTGGTAGATGACCGCGGTCTGGTTGCCGGTTCTGGCCACCCAGTAGGCGTTAACATCGCTGCCCTGGTCGGCGACGGGGGCGGCCCAGATGTTCTGCCCGCTCGAGTCGTACCAGCTTCCCCGGGTGTTCAGCTGCCCGGCGGACAACTCGCTCAGGTTGTAGATGAAGTGGACGAGCGTCCGCTTGTTTCTGTTGCATGTCCAGGTGTTCGTGCTGTCGAGCGCGCAAGGCTCCATGTCGCTGGAGGCGAGCAGGTAGTTCGCGTTGAGGCCGATGTAGTCGTAGTCCTGCCCGTTCAGCGTCCCGTTAGGGGCGTTGTACTGGGTCTCGTCGTCGGCCCACGCGTACCAGCCGTCGCTCGGGTCCTCGGAGCGGGAGGCGGCGATCAGCAGCCGCGCCGTCTGCCCGCGTTCCTGGAAGAACATGTAGAACCGGTCGGTGTGCTGGTCGAAGATGATCCGGCCGTCCTTGATCTGGTTCTGGCTGCCGTCGAAGGCCGGCAGCACGGAGATGCCCGCCTGGGTGAAGAACGTCTTGGCCGACTCCACCTGCGGACCGATCCCGTGCCCGAGGCTGACCAGCTCGCCTGCCTTGTTGTAGCAGGCCAGCGCCGCCCGCGCGGTCACGCACACGTGCGTGTGGCCGGCGGCGACCTGCACGTCGAGCAGGGTCCCGCCGAGGGCGTTCTGCACGTTCTGCAACATGCCGGTGGCGCCGTCGGGGTACGAGAAGTTCTGGCCAGCGACCTGGCCGCTCAGCCACTCGAAGGTCGTCGCCGACGACGGGCTGTTGGTGAGACGGGACGGCGTCCTGGCGGCCGGCCCGGCCGCGCTCTGGTGGCGGACGACCTTGGTGTCGGCGCTGGTCGCCGGGGCGATGTCGCCGTGCGCCGGAGCCTGCCGTATCCAGCTGACGCTGATCACCTTCGACCCGGTCAGCGAGATGTGACTGACGCCGGTATAGCTGGTGACGCCGGCCAGGACCGCCCCGACGGCGGCGGCCGCGACCAGCCGCCATGCATAAGTTCTCATTGGATGTGCCTCTCATCTGGGCCAGACATAAGTGCCGCGGCACAGTTGTAGGTCCCGGACCTGCGTGACTGCCTGAGCAGCCTTTGCTCATTTCTCCTAACGGCGGTTGCTCATCCGGCTCGCTCATCAGGCTCGTCCCGGGTCGCGCCGTCACGAGGTGAGTAACCGTTGCTCAGCCGCGAGGTATTGATTTACCGGGCAGCGCTGTCATGCTTGCGCTGTGGCGATCGCGCTGCAGCGCTGGCCGATTGTCGGCAGGCGGCCAGAACTTGAGGTGTTCGAGAGAGCACTTTTTTCCGGTGAGCACACGGGCCTGGTGATACATGGCCGGGCCGGGGTGGGAAAGACCCGCCTGGCCGACGAATGCCGGGAGCAGGCGGCGGCCAGCGGCCTGCCGACCGAGCGGGTGGTCGGCAGCAGGACGGCGGCGCTGCTGCCGCTGGGCGCGGTCGCACCGCTGCTGGCCGGCGGGCTCGGCCGGTCCGGGTCTGATGTGGCGCTGTTCGAGGAGACCCGCCATGCCTTGAGCGAGCGCCACGACGGCCGCCGGCTGGTGATCGTGGCCGACGACGCGGCCCTGCTCGATGCCGCCTCGGTCGCGCTGCTCGGCTACCTGGCCGCCCAGAGGATCATCTTCCTCGTCGCCACCGTACGGACCGGGGAACCGGTCCCCGACCTGCTCACCGGCCTGTGGCGGGATGGCCGGGTCGCCCGGGTCGACTTGCAGGACCTCAGCCGAACCCATCTCGACACGCTGCTGCACCTCACGCTGGGCGGCCCGATCGAGGCCGGTGCCGGGCGCGTGCTCTGGGAGATAACCAGGGGCAATCCGCTCTACGTCCATGAGCTGGTCCTCGGCGCACTCGAGTCCGGCGCACTCATAGAGCGGTCAGGCGTGTGGCACATTGAGGACCTGCTGCCCGCGACGGGCAGGCTGCTTGACCTGGTCGAGCAGCGGATCGGCGGGCTGCCCGAGCAGGCCCGCGCCGTCATCGAGCTGCTCGCACTGTGCGAACCGGTCGAGCTCAGCTACCTGGAGACCGCGGCGCCGCTCGACGTGCTCGAATCCCTGGAACGCGCCGGGCTGGTAACCGTCGCCATAGCCGACAACCAGGTCCGTCTGGCCCACCCGCTGCACGGCAAGGTGGTCAGGGCCGCGATGCCCCGGTTGCGGTCGCGGGCAATCCTGCTGGCCCAGGCCGACCGGCTGGAGGCGCTGACTCCAGCGGGCCCGGCCGCGCTGCGGATAGCGACGTGGCGCCTGGACGCCGGCGGCCAGCCCGACCCGGCCATCCTGGTCCGCGGTGCGCACCTGGCCAGGCACGCACACGGCTTCCGCCTCGTGCGTCGCCTGCTCGAGGCGGTACCCAGCGACCTGCTGGACGCGGGGGGTGCGCTGCTGCTCGGCGAGGCGCGGTACGAACTCGGCGCCTTCGAGTCCGCCGAACAGGTCCTCGCGCACGGCCAGCGGCTGCCGCCGAGCGAGCAGGACGCGCTGCGCCTGGCGGTCATGCGGGCCAAGAACGCCCAATGGGGTCTGTGCCAGCCGGAGGTCGCCCTGGCGATCAATGCCGCCGCGCGCGCGGTCATCACGTCCCGCCCGCTGGCGGAGGAGCTGACGGCCGACGAAGCCTGCATCCTGACCTTCTCCGGTCACCCCGACCAGGCGCTTGCCGTGCTTGAGCGGGTCACCGGCGGCGAGCGCCGTACCCGCGTCGTCAGGGCCATCGCCGCCGCGCCCGCCCTGGCGCTGGCGGGCCGGATCGCCGAGGCGATGGCGACCGCTGAGGCCGGCTACGCGGACCACGTCGCGCTCGGCGATGAGCTAGCCATCGCGCATCCGGCCATGCACCTGGTCAACCAGGTGTTCGCGCTCACCGAGGCCGGCCGTCTCGCCGAAGCGGAGCAGCTGGCCCTGGCCGGTGCCGACATCGTCGCGGTCAACAGGGTGCCGGTCGTGCAGATCTTCTTCGCCGCCAGCCTCGGGCGGGTGGCCACCCTCCAGGGCAGGCTGGCGACCGCCCGGCGATACTACGCCGAGGCCGCCGGCCTGGCTCAGGCCAGTAAGTTCGTCGGGCCCCGGCGCATGGCGCTGTCCGGCCTCGCGCTCTCTTGCGCCATGCTGGGGGACGCGGCGGCCGCCGCCCACGCGCTGGCCGAACGCGCGACCGGACCCGCATTCGGCTTCCGCGGACCGGAACAGGACCTGGCGCAGGCGTGGACCGCCGTGGTGTCGCAGCGGCCCGCCGAGGCGGCGCGCGCGTTCCGTGCCGCGGCCGCGCAGGCGGCCTCGACCGGGCACCGGACCATCGAGTCGTGGCTGCTGCACGACCTGGTGCGCACCGGCGGGCAGGACGCCGCGACACGGCTGCGCGAACTCGCCAGCAAGTGCGACTCGCCGCTGGTTTCCGCCCGGGCACGGCACGCCGCCGCCGCGCGGGTCCGCGACGCGAGAGAGCTTGCCGCCGTGGCGGCTGACTTCGAGGCGATGGGAGCGATGCTGCTCGCGGCCGAGGCCGCCGCCGCGTCGGCCGAGGCGTTCACCAGGGCGGGCGACCGGCGCGCGGCCGCGGCGGCCGTGCGGCGCGCGAGCGTTCTGGCCACGATGTGCGAAGGCGCCGCCACGCCCGGGCTGATGCACGCCGCGGGGGCGGTGCCGCTGTCCGGGCGCGAGCGCGAGATCGTCATACTCGCCTCAGACGGCATGGCGAGCAAGGACATCGCCGAACGCCTCTACCTGTCGGTGCGGACGGTGAATAATCACCTGCAGCACGCCTACGCCAAGCTCGGTGTCAGCAGCCGGGCCGGCCTGGCCGAGGTCCTGCGGAGCGAGTCATGACGCCGGAACAGATCGAGCTCGTGCAGTCGTCGTTTGAACGTCTCGGACCGGACCCGGCGGCGCTCGCCACCCGCTTCTACCAGGAGCTGTTCGGGCGCGACCCGGGCCTGCGCCCGCTGTTCACCACCGACCTGGCCCTGCAGAAGGTCAGGTTCGCCGCCAAGCTGACCGAGATCGTGCAGGCCATACCGCGTCTGGACGAGCTCCTCGCCCAGACCAGGGCGCTGGGCGCCAGGCACGCCGGTTACGGGGTGCGGGTCGCCGATTACAACACGGTCGGCGAGGCGCTGCTGGCCGCGCTGGCCGCCGTCCTCGGTGATGGCTTCGACCCGGCCACCCGTGAGGCCTGGATCACCGCCTACAGCCTCGTCGCCGAGACCATGCTCCAAGGGGCGGCCGACGCCAGGCCGATCGGCCGCTAGGGCTTCTCCCCTTAGCCGCCGGTTAGCGGCGAATTCGCGAGATCTTAGTGCTTCGCTCCCCGGTCCTCGGTAGACGCGCGGTCGGCTGCGGTGCACGATATGCGCCATCAGCTCGCCGTAGGGGGACCGGACATGTTGACGAGCGACCGTGCGTCTGGCGGCGGAAGACCGTACCGAACCGCCATTGCCCTGATCGCGACGGCCGGCTTGCTGGTTGCTGGCGGCCAGGAAGTCACGCCCGCGCGCGCCGCCGCGGCCGCCGTCACGTTGCCCGATATGCAGATCGAGGTCCCCACGAATCTGATCTCGATCGGCAGCGACCCCGCCACCGGCCACCGGATGCTGCGTTTCACGCACATCACCTGGGATGCCGGGGCGGGGCCATTCGAGATCGACCCGGCCTACAGCTCGGCCACCGGCACCGCGACATTCGTGCAGGCCATTTACAACAGTCCAAGCCCGGGTGTGTGGGCGCTCGATCACACCGTGCCCATTCAGGTCACCGGAGTTTACGACCCACCCAGCGATTACCGGTTTCCGCTGACCAGCTTCACGCTGAACAAGGTGAACAGCGATGGCACGCCTGGGGCCGTTGTGGCGGTCAGTCCGAAAGCCGATTACTGCATCACCGGCGACACGTTTGTCGGCGGGGTACCCAATACCCCGAACCAGACGTTCATTCCCCAGACCGACTGCGACGACCCGGCAAAACCGCTGGGCTGGTCGGTCGGCTGGGGAGATCAGTACGACCAGACCGACAGCGGTCAGCCGATAGATCTGAACGGCGTCCCGGACGGCACCTATGTGCTGCACGCGACCGTGGACCCGCTGCACGTGCTCACCCAGAGCAGCACCGCCAACGACGTCACCGACACGACGCTCCAGATCAGCGGCAGCAACGTGACGGTCCTCTCCCAGACCATGCCAGCCACGTCGCCGCCCGCCGTTTCCGTCACCAGCCCGGCGAGCGGGTCCAGCGTCTCCGGGACGGTCACCCTGCACGCGACCGCGGCGGCCACGCCGCCCGCGACGATCAGCTCGGTTCAGTTCCTGCTCGACGGCCAGCCGCTGGGCGGCCAGGTAACCACCGCGCCGTACACATTCAACTGGACTGCCGGCAGCACGTCGCTCGGCGCACATACCCTCAGCGCCCGGGCGACGGATTCGAACGGGCTCACCGGCACCGCGCTGGCCATCCCGGTGACCGTCGTGTCCGGCAACCCGTCCGGTGCCGAGGCCGACCAGGCGGCGACCGCCAGCGCGACCGGAACCGTGTCGGTCCCGTTCAGTACCGCCGGCGCGGCGGACACCCTGGTCGCGTTCGTGTCCGCCGCCGGCCCCGCCTCCGGCGGCCAGACCGCGACGGTCAACGGCGCCGGGCTGACCTGGAGTCTGGTAAAGCGGACCAACGCTCGCCCGGGAGACGCCGAGATATGGAAGGCGATCGCGTCCGCACCGCTGTCGAACACGACCATCACCGTCACGCTCGGTCAGACCGCGTATAACGTGTACCTGACCGTGCTGGCGTTCAGCGATTCCGCGGGGGTCGGCACATCGGCGTCGGCCGCGGCGGCATCCGGCGCGCCGTCGGTGAGCCTGACCAGCACCGCCGCGGGGTCGCTGATGTACGCGGTCGGCAACGATCCCAGCAACGCGGTCCCGCGGACGCTGGGTTCCGGGCAGGCGCTGGCCAGCCAGTGGGTCAGCGCGAACCCCGCGGGCACGTCCTGGGTGCAGGATGTTTCGTCGCCGGGCACCGCAGCCGGCCAGCCGGTCACGCTGACCGACACGGCGCCGGCCGCGGACCAGTGGAACCTCACCGCGGTGGAGATCCTGGCGGGTTCCGGTTCTCCGCCGGACACCACCCCGCCGACGGTGAACATCGCGAACCCGGCCGCCGGGCAGACGGTGTCGGGCACCGTGCCGGTCGCGGCGGACGCGTCGGACAATGTGGCGGTCAGGTCCGTTCAGTTCTTCCTCGACGGCGCGGCTCTGGGCAGCCCCGTCACCACCCCGCCGTACTCGGTTAACTGGAATACCGCTACCGCGGCCAACGGCAGCCACACGCTCACCGCCCAGGCCACCGACACCAGCGGTAACGTCGGCACGTCCGCCAGCGTCGCGGTCACGGTACAGAACCCGGCTCCGCCGATGACCTGTTTCGTGCTGCAGGCTCAGGTCAGCGCACACGGGACCGGCACGGTGACCACCGGGTCGTTCCACACCGCGACGGCCGGCGAGACGATCCTCGCCTTCGTCAGCGCCGACGGTCCGGACGGCGCCGCGCAGCAGGCCGTGACGGTCAGCGGTGGCGGACTCACCTGGAAGCTGATCAAGCGCGCGAACGCCCAGTCCGGGGACAGCGAGGTGTGGACGGCGACGGCGACCACGATCCTGTCCGCCGCCACGGTAACCTCCGCCGAGCTCAGCCCCGGCTACGCGCAGGACCTGACCGTCATCGCGATGGAGGGCACCTCCGGGGTCGGCGCATCCGCGGCGTCCTCCGCACCGAGCGGCGCCCCGGCCGTGCAGCTCACCACGACCGAGGCGACCTCGCTGGTCTTCGCGGTCGGCAACGACTGGGCCAACGCGGTCCCCCGGACACTGCCAGGCGGCTGGGTCCTGCTCGACCAGTGGGTGAATAACGGCTCCGGCGACACGTTCTGGAGCCAGTACACCAACCAGCCGACCGGAGCCGCGGGAACCGTGGTCACCGCAAGCGATACCGCGCCCACCGGTGACCAGTGGAACATGGTCGCCGTGGAACTGGTCAACTCCGGCGACTGACGATGAGCCAGGGTCGCGGGTTGCGGGTCACCCGGCGGGCAGCCAGCCCGCGACGCGAAGCACCTCGGCGGCCGTCTCGTGGGCCGCGCGGTCGTGATTGCTGACCACGTGGTCTTCGGCACGAGCGTCTTCCAGCCGTCCGGTCAGGTACTCGGCGGCATCGAGGTACCACTGCGGGTCGCGCCCTACTTCCCTGGCCCTGATCCGGGACTTTACGGTCTCAAGTGGCTCATCACCGGGTGGCGCTGGCCAGCAACCGCCGATCACGGCAAGGTCGGTCATGGCGTGCGGGATGCCCGCCTGGCGCAGAAGCCACGAGGCTTCGCCGGTCACCGTGGTCTTTCCGACGCCGACCACGCCCGTGATGAGCAAGACCGGGATCGGGCGAGTCGGGTGGGGCTCGGCTGCTGTCGCGAGGGCTTGCTCGATGAATGCTGTCTTGCCGCGGCCGTAGGCGTCGCGGTCGGAGCGGTACCGCGCGGCGAGGGATCGCTTGAGTTCCGCGTAGGCGCTGGCCTGTCCGGGGTGGGTGCGGAGGTAGTCGCGGAAGGTGAGGTGGCTGGCCAGTTCGCGGCTGTCTGCCGTGCAGACGTAGAGGTGGTGAGCGGGTGCGGCGCCGAGGCTGGTGAAGGCTTCCCGTCCGGGGATGCCGAGGTCGCCTTCGTGGCGGTAGCCGAGAGCGGCGAGCCGGGCGATTACTTCGGGCAGGTCGGCGCGGGTGGCGATGACGACGTCGAGGTCGATGATGGGCTTGGCGGGCAGGCCGGGGACGGCGGTGCTGCCGACGTGCTCGATCCGCTGGGCCAGCGGGCCGAGCGCTCCGGTGATCTGATCGCGTAGCGCGGCGAAGGTCGCGGGCCAGCCGGGGTCGTAGCCGGCTATCTCGACCGGTGCGTTCATCTCGGATGTCCTTTCCTCCTGGGCACTGCGCCGGCTGACTTCGGCGGCGTAACCCCGGACTTACCGGCAGGACACCTCAGCGCCAGCGCGCGGGAGCGGGTCATCATGACCATCCGCGAGGTAGCCGACGCGGCCGCCGCCGCTTACGGAGTTCGTGCGGATGTGACCATCCGCCAAGGCTATCCCGTTAGCCCCGCAACCGGCGCCGTCCGGCGGACACCCGCCGGTACGCCGGGATTCGGTATGTGCTGCATACTCGGGCATCGTCTCAACCTCCATCTCAGGCGAAGCGACGCGCAGCGGCCCGGCTGGTGTCAGCTGCGGCGACAACTCAGATGGATTATCACGCCGGCCGTCCTCGGCCGGTCCTAGGCCGGTCCTATGCTGGACAGCGCGGATGGGTGTGGCAACCACCCGGTTGTATGCGGGTGGTTGCCACACCCATCCGCCCGGGGTACGGGCTACCACGGGATGGGCTTGGGGATGGCGCGAGGCATTCCGGCCTCGGCATCCTCGTGGTGGAGCCGTCGGCGGCGATGCGAACTTAGATCCCGCGCCGCCCGGGCATCCAGGTACTGGACGGGCACGCCGGAGCCCTGCCCGAGACCGTCCGGACGATCGATACCTCCCCCACCGTCGAGCAGGCCCGCCAGGCGTTCGCCGCCGCCGGATGACCCATCTCTACCCATATGCCGGGCTGATTTCTCGCTAGAGATGTCAAAACGACGTCGGCGGCTCCGACCAAGCATCAAAGGGCCCAGCGGGGCCTCGCGAACCACCGGGAGTACGAGATGAAGTTCCTGATCAGCCTGCATATCAACCCGGCCGTGCTGGACGCGTTGACCGACGAGGAGAAGGCGGCGATCGGCGACGGCCACGGCAAGTTCATGGAGACGCTGAAGAAATCCGGCGAGCTGATCACTACGCAAGCGCTGGCCGATCCATCACAGGCGGCGGTGGTGTCCGTTCGAGGCGGGCAGCCGGCGGTGACCGATGGGCCTTTCCTCGAGGCCAAGGAGTATCTAGGCGGCTTCTACCTGATCGACTGCGAGGACAAGGAGCGGGCGATCGAGCTGGCAGTGCAGATCCCGGACGCCGCGATCGAGGGTCTGGGGGTCGAGGTACGGCAGGTGGTGTTCGCTGACGGACAATTGGAGCCATGACCGCACCGGCCACCGAGGACCTGCGGCGTGAGCTCACGCCGCAGGTCCTCGGCACGCTGGTACGTCGACTCGCGCGGCTGGCCAGCATCGCCGAGCAGCGGTACCTGAAAGTCCCAGGCCAGCCGGGTGAGATCATAAGTGCCGGATAACCGGCGGCGGCGCGTGCGGCTGACCCCGGCGAGGTCGATTCCGGTCCAGTTCAGCGGGGAGCGGGGCGGCGAGGGACCGCTCACCCTGGGCCAGCTCCACGTCCGCACGTGGCTGAGCCAGATGCCCGACCACTTCCATGCGATCTTGTACGTCGAACTTCCGGTGGCGGGGGTGGTGTCCGCCGGTGAGGTGGCCGGGGCGGTCGCGGCGCTGATCGCCCGGCATGAGAGCCTGCGGACCAGCTA
>Ga0126381_100001975_pt1 | contig 22077 bp, 21 predicted proteins | sample PanSoiMetPlot_28_FD_96465 | JGI IMG/M metagenome (GOLD analysis project Ga0126381, IMG submission 96465) | Tropical forest soil microbial communities from Panama - MetaG Plot_28 | ecosystem: Environmental > Terrestrial > Soil > Tropical forest > Bulk soil | place: Panama | collected 2016-02-17
AGCCGACGCGTCAACTTTCCGACAACGCAGGCGCAGAAGGCGCGCTCGTGGTCGAGGAAGTGAAGAAACGTAAAGGCAACGAAGGCTACGACGTTTCCACTGGCGAATACACCGACCTGGTGAAGGCCGGAATCGTCGATCCAACCAAGGTCACGCGCACGGCGCTGCAAAACGCTGCGTCCATCGCGGGCCTGTTGCTCACCACCGAAGCATTGGTCACGGAGATTCCTGAAAAGGAAAAAACTCCTCCAATGCCACCGGGCGGCATGGGCGGCATGGATTACTAAGCCGAAACAATATGTGAATTCGAACAGCCGGACTCGAAAGGGTCCGGCTGTTTTGCTTTTAGCGAAGAACTCTAACGTCAGATCGCTTCGTGAAAGCGATAGCCACGCAGGCTGGGAAGCCCGCGCGCCGGACAGGCAGGATGTTTATGTTCCGCTTGCTATTGGCGCGTCCTTCGCGCATTATGAAGCCCCGATGATCAGGGCGAATTGTCGGGCCCGGTTTACCGCCGCCGATTTCGACTTCATTGTGCGCACGTTGGCGCGTTCGCAAACCGATCAGGTCTCGCTGGTCGATCTTTTGAGCGATATCGAAACACGCGATTCGATTCTCGATCATCCCCGGTTGGTCGAGGCAATCTTAAATAATTGCGGGCATCTGCGGATATCGTCTCAGTTTTATTTTTACGTTTTGGCCCGGCACGTTTTGCAGCAGGGCGGGATCGGTGACCGCAAGCTATGCGATTACGTCGCGTCGTTGCTCGAAACCTTTTCGCGTGCCAGCCGCTTACAGGTTTCCGACGAGACGAACCATGCGGCCCATCAATACATTTCGGACATGCTCATCGCGCTGAGACAGGCCAGCCCCGAGCAAGCGTTTTTGCTCCGCGCACACGTCGGGAATTACTCACTCTTCATCAGCGGCATTTTTCATGAGAACACGCAGCGGCGCAGTTTGCGGGGCGGACCGGATATCGAATTTTACGAGCAAGTCGGCCGGACGAACTATGAACTGGTTGCGTCGCATGCAACCGCGCGTCGCTGTGAATTAGATGACGTTTTCGAAGGATTGGCGGACCGATTTCGCGATGTCCGGCTTGCGCTCAATCAGCTCTCCGACCGATTGCTTAATCTGGATGATGAGTCGCGCCCGTCGCTCTGCTTGTGAACGAGACGCTCTTCAGTCAGATCCAGAGATTATTTGAGCGAACGTACGCGCAGGTCGGGATCAATTTGGAAGACTGTCTCATCGACCAGGCGCGCTGTAGGCAATTGTCGACGTTGGCGGGAACATCTGCTCGTGAATTGAGCGAACTTGCCCGTACGTTTTTGCGCAAGGCCGGCGACCAGCTTTACGTCGGTATCTATTATTCGCGCTGGCTCATCGAGCAACTCGAACAACACGATCCGCGCTCGGGCCTGAGCAACCATAATATCCGGTCCCTCATCATGTTCGTCGAAGAACTCAACCATGCCTTGCACGCCGCGCTAAAGTTCAAAAGCGGCACGCGCGAAATCGCGTCTGAAGATTTCGCCCGCAATCTCGAGCTCCAGGCGCAGGTCGATACTTATCTCGTCCTGCTTCTGTTCATTGCTTTTTTTCGGAAGACACAGCGGGTTTCACGAACCGACCGGCGCTGGCTGCGCTTTCATCTTTTCGCCCATCAATGCCCGGAAGCATTTCGCAATCCAAACCTGCGGGGCCGCTATCTGGAAACAAGCCGGCTCGCGGCGAGCTATACGCTTTATCTCGACACACTGAACGGCGTGCGGCGCGTGGATGAAATCCGGCGGTTCCACTCGCTCGATTACGGCGCGAAACGAGTGCGGATTCTGGCGCTGACGGATATCAACACGAGACAGATGAACTAGTCGCGGCAGTTGCGCGACCATAGCGAAACGGCGATTACTCTGGTATGAGGACGTACCCTAAAAGCCCAAGAGAAATGACTCGCGGCATGCTGTATTTCCCGCGCATGCTCGACAAAATCCGGCTGCATGCCCGTGGCGAGCTGCACGAGGATTATCATGAAAATCTCGGTGCCGTAAAAGCGGCCGACGGTGTGTGCTGCAATTTCCTGCGGGTGCATTATCGCGATCTTTGCGAACGGGTGAAACAAGGCGGCACCGACGATGAGATTCTGGAGTGGTGTTTCGAAAAAGGACGGCGCCTCAATGAAGGCGATTTGTTTGTCTGGAACGGGTTCGCTTCTAAGCTCGGATGGCGCGATTCGATCACGCCGAGGCTCGAACAACGAAAAAAGGAGATGGGAATCGCCGATCGCGAGGACATTCAGTGCATTCCAGACTTAATCGATTTCGACGAAGGCCGGTTAGGAGAAGGGAAGTGATCACTAATCGGTGATCAGTGGCCAGCGTTTCGCCTTTCTTGTCATTCCGAGCGAAGTCGAGGAATCTCTCGACATGCGTTTCTGCTCAACCACCATTGTCGCGATCTCCTTTTCGTTGTGGGTGACTCGAGCTATCGGACAACAGCCCGCGTCCACTTCAGCATCGATATCTACTCCGTCGGCGACGCCGACCGCAACTCCAGTTGTTTTCTCGCAGCAGACGCTTGCCGAGTTGAAGCGACTGCAAGAAGAAGCGCTCAGAAGCGATTACGCGTATAAGCAGGTTGCGCATCTTGCGAATAACATCGGGCCGCGGCTGAGTGGATCGGCCCAGGCAGCCAAATCCGTTGAATACGTCGCGAGCGAATTGAAGGCGGTCGGCTGCGAAGTGCAACTTGAGAAGGCAATGGTGCCGCATTGGGTCCGCGGCGAGGAAGTCGCGGCGCTGGTGCGGTTCCCGGGTCAGGCGGAAAACACGACGCAGAAGATCGTGCTCTGCGCGCTCGGGGCAAGCGTCGCGACGCCCGCGCAAGGAATTGAAGCCGGAGTGATCGCCGTCCGGAATTTTGACGAACTCAAAGCGCTTCCTCGGGATAAGGTCGCGGGCAATATTGTGGTTTTCAATTACCCCTTCGACAAACAAATGGCCGCAGAGAGTCGCGGTGGCGAAGCTTACGACGAAGCGGTTGTTTATCGAAGCCACGGCCCCAGCGCGGCGGCGCGACAGGGCGCGATCGCGTGTTTGATCCGTTCAGTGGGCGGAGCCGATTATCGGATTCCGCATACTGGCGAAACGGATTATGCGAATGACGCGCCGAAAATTCCAGCCGGCGCGGTCACTGCAGAGGATGCGGATTTAATTGCTGATCTGGTCCGACAAGGACCCGTGAGAATGAAATTGGTTCTCACGCCGCAGCAACTTCCGGACGTCGAGAGTTACAATGTCATCGGTGACATCAAAGGCAGCGAACATCCCGAACAAGTCATCGTCGTTTCCGGTCACCTGGACTCATGGGATTTGGGCACCGGCGCGATTGACGATGCTGCGGGCGTTGGAGTGTCAATGGAGGCGGCGAATCTGATCCAAAACCTTCATCTCAAACCGAAGCGGACGATCCGCGTGATCGCGTGGATGAACGAAGAGAATGGATCGGCCGGATCAAAGCAATACGCCAAAGATCATCAGAAGGATTGGCGGAACCATTTCGCGGCGATGGAGACCGACGGTGGCGCCGGCCATCCGATCGGGATCAACATCAAGGGAAAGCCAGAAGTGAAAAAAATGCTCGCGCCCATCGCAGCTATTTTGCAGGAATCAGGCGCTGGGATGCTTAATTTCGTTCAACACTGTGGTGCCGATATCGAGCCGTTAGAGAAAGCCAGCGTGCCGGCTTTCAGTCCAATCCAGGACAGCCGCTTTTACTTCAATTATCACCACACAGCCGCTGACACCCTCGACAAGATCGTGCCGAAAGAATTGGCGGAAAACTCCGCGGTCGTCGCAGTCACTGCGTATGCGCTCGCGAACATGGAACAACCGTTGCCTCGTTGAGCGGAATGTTGACGTTGCGCCTTGCTTTCTCCATCGGCGTGTTCGCAATCATGCTATGTCCGCTGCGCTGCCCGGCGGAGGAGCAAAAGGAAGCGCCACGGACAACGGATAAGTTTGTCACGGTTTATGGCGTAAAGATTCACTACGTGGAAGCAGGCAGCGGCTCTCCGGTGATTTTGATTCACGGTCTGGCAGACGATGCCACCATTTGGAATTCGGTAATCGCGCCGTTCTCTGCGAGATTTCGTGTCATCGCGCTCGATCAGATCGGTTTTGGTCGGTCCGATAAACCGCTGCTGAATTATCGTGTCAGCACCTTTGTCGATTTTCTTGATGGCTTTATGAGCGAACTGAAAATCGAGCGCGCCTCGATAATTGGCAATTCGCTTGGGTCCTGGGTTGCGGCAGCTTGCGCATTGGAGCATCCAGAACGAATCGAACGCCTTGTCCTTTCCGATGCGGCAGGCTACGCGGCGCTGGCAAAAACCATGGATCCGCACGCTCTGAGTGCGCTTCGTTTGGCGAGCCGCGAAGATATTCGATATCTTGGTGCGCTGACATTTCACGACAAGCGCTTCTATCAAGACATTGACGTTATCTTTAAGCAGCGAGTGACCGCTGGGGACAGCTACACTGTCGGCCAATTCCTTGACTCGATGATACGCGGAGATGATGTACTCGATAACAGACTCCGCATGATCAATCGGCCGACGCTCCTCATTTGGGGCCGGGACGATAAACTTATCCCTCTCAGTTTCGGCGAGCGATTCCATCGAGAGATTGCCCACTCTCGTCTCAGGGTGATCGACAACTGTGGTCATCTACCGCAAGTTGAATGCTCCCGTGAATTCGCCACTGCCGTAATGCAATTTTTCGGTGACGCAAAGTGAAGCCTTTCTAAATAATGAGCGAGACAAAGCACTCGCGTCTCTCACGCCTCGGCCGCTGGGTGGCAGAGCTGCTATTGGTGTTTGTCGGCGTTTATGCGGCGTTCTGGCTGAATAACTACCAACAGCACCACCAGGATGCAGAACGGCGCGACCGAATCCTGGCATCGATCGAGCGAACGCTGCGCGAGGGAATCGAGAGCAACAAAACTAACCGCACGGAACAAGAACGAGAAGCCGCGGAATTTCGGCGCGCCCTCGAGGCCGGTGGGATGCCGCCGCTGCATCCGTTTGTTTTTACAACCGACTACAGCCCTGCCGACTTTGCCACGATGCTGCAAGCCGGCGGGATCCAGCTGCTCGACTTGGAAACGCTCACCGCGCTGCGCAACGACGAATCGGTGATCCGCTGGGGACTGAGCCGCATGGCGCGTTATCAAAAATTAAGCGACGAACTGATCGTGCCGAGTCTCGACCAGGACATCTCGTTCTTTTACGATCCGGCCACAAAGAAATTGCGAAAACGATTCGAGATATATCCCGAAGCCCTGGACGCGCGATTGAAATTTGCCAACGACCTTGAACAAACCCACATCGAGCTGCTCAAACGAATCCGAGCCGAACGGCAACGGAATCATTAACATGAATCCAGCATTCCGAATTCTTGCGCTTGCCTTGTCCATCTTAGTCGCGAGTTTTGCGTCGGCCGTCGATTATCCCGCGCCGGTCGAGGCCGACTATACGATCCGCGATTTCAAATTCACCTCGGGCGAAACCTTGCCAGAGTTGCGTCTCCATTATCGGACCATCGGAAAGCAGGAGAAGGATGCTCAGGGCAAAACGAAGAACGCCGTTCTGATCATGCACGGGACTACCGGTAGCGGCGCGCAGTTCGTCCCGCGCCCGGAATTTGCGGATCGACTCTTCGGGAAAGGTCAGCCGCTGGATGCGACCAAATTTTTCATCGTGTTGCCGGACGGAATCGGTCACGGTAAATCGAGCAAGCCGAGCGACGGACTGCACGCAAAATTCCCGCGCTACGGGTACATCGATATGGTGGAAACTCAGTATCGATTGCTTACGGATGCGCTCGGCGTGAATCATGCCCGGTTGATAATGGGAACTTCGATGGGCGGAATGCATACCTGGTTGTGGGGCGAGTTGCATCCCGATTTCATGGACGCGCTGATGCCGCTGGCCAGTTTGCCGACGCAAATTTCCGGACGCAACCGCGCCTGGCGCCGGATTGTCATCGGTGCGATCCGCAATGATCCGGCCTGGGATGGCGGCGAATACAAAACCCAACCCCCGAGTCTGCGGACTGCGGCACAGATGCTTTGGTTCATGAGCAGCAGCCCCGTCCTGAGGCAGAAAGAAGCGCCAACGCTGGCGAAAACGGATGAAATCCTCGACAAGTTCGTAGATGAAATCGTCAAGGCCGACGATGCCAACGACGTGCTCTACGCCGTCGAGGCGTCACATGATTACGATCCCGGACCAAACCTTGAAAAGATTCGGGCCCCACTGCTTGCGATCAATTCCGCCGACGACTTGATTAATCCCCCTGAGCTTGGGGTTCTTGAGCGCGAAATCAAGCGTGTCCCCCGCGGCCGCGCGATTGTTATTCCATTTAGCGATAAAACCCGCGGTCACGGCAGCCACACCGTAGCAGTGCTCTGGAAAGATGAACTGGTGAAGTTGCTTAAAGAGACGGAAAAGCGAGATCGACAGTAAGCGACTTCGTGGCATTCACCGGCACACACATCAGTGCGCCGGTGCTAGATTCGGCAGTTTCTTTCCATGGACCTATCACGTTCGTTCAGTCACGCGGGATCGTGACGCGACTCGCGTGCTGCTGGAATCACCGGCGACTACCTGCAAAGCGCGCGATCGCCGCGCTGCCAACCCGCAGACAGCGGACTCCTGTGGTGCTGCGACAACTCAACGGTGTTGCGCAGTTTAGGGTTTTAGCCGGTTGCAAGATAATACGTTAATACGCGGTCGGCGGCGGAGCGGTTACACTGCCGTAGTAATACGGCTCGTAAACGTGTTGGCCGTCGATTATGCGGTAACGCGGGCCGTTAGGCGTATCCTGAAACGGGTACGGTTGGTAGTAACCCCAATAGTCGCGCACGATATTCCCAGTCGGGAAATAATAACCCCTGTCATACACGGTCACGGGAGGCGCTTCCGCGCATCCGGTCACAAAGGCAGCGACGACGCCCGCGCAAACCAACGACGGAAACAGCGCTGGCTTAGGTTGTTTGCTTTTTGTTATTGTTTTCATCAGATGATATAACACCCTTTCACTGAATCTGTTTCATTGAATCTGAATTTCGTTTTCCCTTCTTGACGCCGTGCCCGGCACGTCCATTTTGCACCGAGCGGGTGTTGATTTCCGGCGCTGTGCAGGAGCACTCGTGAAACTACCTCACCCAAAGAAGCATATGAATCGAAACGGACTAATGGTCGTAGCAAGTGCCATGCTGGCGCTCGCCTCAGTCGTCATCGCGGCGGAGCAAAGATTGAATGAATCGAAAAAGTCAGTCGGCGACGCAGCCACTCAGCATGTGATGCTGACTCCGCCAGACCTCAAATGGGGCGAACCGCCCCCAGGTTTGCCGTCTGGAGCGAAGCTGGCGGTATTGGAAGGCGATCCGAATAAGAAAGGGCAGTTTACGGTTCGCCTTCAATTCCCGGACGGATACAAAGTGGCTCCGCATACCCATCCAACAGCTGAGAAGATTACTGTGATTTCAGGGACAGTATTTTTTGGCACCGGCGCGAAGTTTGACGAAGCTGCCGGCAAAGAAATGACCACGGGAAGCTTCTGTGTAATGCCGGCGGGCATGCCTCATTTCGGTTGGGCAAAAAGCGAGGCTGTTGTTCAGGTTAACGGTGCCGGCCCGTTCAAGATCAAGTACGTAAATCCCGCGGACGATCCGCGCCAGGCGAAGCAATAGCAGCGGTTAGACGCCTTAGCCGAAATTAGAATCGACATCTTCCAGTGTTCTTTGAATCCGCGCGATGAAGAGGCATGGTTTTTGTGTCGGTGTTTTTCTGGTGCTTCTTTTGCCGGTGTTCGCGCAGCAGGTGCCGGATTTTGATGTGATCATTAAAGGCGGGGCGGTTTACGACGGGACCGGCCGCGAAGCGCAAGCTGTCGATGTCGCGATTCGCGGCGACCGGATTGCGGGGCTGGGCGATTTTTCGAAAGCGAGCGCAGCCACAATTATTGATGCAAGGGCCCTCGCGGTGGCGCCGGGATTCATCAACATGCTCTCCTGGTCGAATGAATCGCTGATCCAGGATGGACGATCGCAAAGCGAGATTCGGCAGGGAGTCACCACTGAGATCATGGGCGAAGGCGAGTCGATGGGCCCGGTGAATGATCGCGTCCGGGAGCACATGTTGCGCGGGCAGACCGACATCAAATACGACATCAAATGGAATACCCTTGCGGGATATCTGCAGTACCTCGAGAAGCGTGGTATTTCCTGCAACGTCGCTTCGTTTATCGGTGCGACCACGATTCGCGAAAACGTGATCGGCTTCGAAGATAAACAGCCGACGCCAGAACAGCTCGATCAAATGCGCGAACTCGTTCGCAAAGAGATGGAGGCGGGCGCTCTGGGGATTGGCACCTCACTGATTTATCCGCCTGCGTTTTACGCAAAGACCGAGGAGCTGATCGAGCTGTGCAAGGTCGCCGCGAATTACCAGGGCAAATACATCTCGCATATGCGCAGCGAAGGGAATCGATTGCTTGAAGCGCTGGACGAGCTCATCCGAATCAGCCGGGAAGCAGGTATTCCGGCGGAAGTTTATCATATCAAAGCGGCCGGCCAGCCGAACTGGGGCAAGCTCGACACTCTCCTTTCGCGAATTGAAGCGGCGCAGAAAGAAGGGCTGAAGATCACGGCGGACATGTACACGTACACCGCCGCGGGAACGGGGCTCGACGCCTGTCTGCCCCCGTGGACCGAAGATGGGGGATACCCCGCGCTGTTCAAGCGGCTGCGTGACCCGGCAACTCGGAAGAAAATTGCCGCGGAAGTCGCTAAAGACACTGACGAATGGGAAAACCTGTACATCGGCGCAGGTTCGCCCGACAGAATTTTGCTTTTTGGATTCAAGTCCCAAAAACTGAAGCCGCTCACTGGCAAATCACTTGCCGAAGTGGCAAAAATGCGCGGCACAGATCCCATCACCACCATTATGGATTTGATTGCAGAGGATCAATCGCGGATCGGCACAGTTTATTTTTTAATGTCGGAAGAAAACGTGAAGAAGGAAATGGCGAAACCATGGATATCCTTCGGCTCGGATGAAGCGTCGCAAGCACCGGAGTCGCCGTTCACAAAATCGAATCCGCATCCGCGCGCTTACGGGAATTTCGCGCGCGTCCTCGGCAAGTATGTGCGCGACGAAAAGGTGCTTTCAATGAGCGATGCGATACATCGATTGAGTGGGCTACCGGCAAAAAATCTCGGGCTCGATCACCGCGGATTTCTCAAGGAGGGAATGTTCGCCGACGTGGTAGTGTTCGATCCCGCGACGATCACAGATCACGCCACGTTCGAAAAACCGCATCAATACGCGACCGGTGTGAAACATGTGTTCGTGAACGGCGTGCAGGTCATCAAAGACGGCGAGCACACCAGCGCAAAACCGGGCCGCGCGTTGTGGGGCCCGGGGAAAACGAAGTAGCACAGGTTTTCAGCTTGGGGATTGACTAAACGCAAGCGCCTCGATCTGTAAGAGACGCATTTGGCGTCTTAAGGGAAACAGTCTGCTTGCCCTGTGCTTGGCTGGTTCGGTTCGGTTGAAAATGGCGTGCGCGGGGTCGAAGTTTAGGTTCCGATGGATCCGATTAGCAGTATCAAGCTACGCTGGCTGCACAGTGCGTTGCACGACGTGGCTTCCGAGCTCGCACGCTCGCGATTTTCGCGATTTGGGCCGCATTGCTGGGAGCCGGCGATCAATGCGTACCGCTGTGAAGAATCCATTCGCATTTGCGTTGATCTGGCGGGCGTTGATCGCGCTGTCATTAATCTCACGGTGGAGCCGCGACGCGTGGTGATTCGCGGCACGCGCGAGCTACCGGAGCCGACCGACGACGAGGGGTGCGCCCAGCGATTGCTGGCCATGGAGATCGATTACGGCCCTTTCATCCGGGAGGTCTCATTGCCGGCGGAAGTTGAAATCGATCAGGCGCACGCTGAGCAGCGCAATGGGTTGCTCTGGATTTCGCTGCCACTGAAACAACAATGAGCATAGACCCGATCAATGCTTTGCAGGCGAATACTGGGGCAAAGCCCGAAACGCCAACTGCCACCGTCACTGTGGAAACGGACGAACACCCGTTACCGCCAATTCCTGAGGAACTATCGATCCTGCCGGTACGCGGCTTCGTTGTTTTCCCGGGTACGGTTGTTCCGCTCAACATCCAGCGGGCGGCGTCGATCAAGCTGCTCGATGACACTTTACCGCGAACAAAAATAATCGGTTTGCTGACTCAGCGCGATGAGGCAAAGGAAAGTCCGGAGCTGCAGGATCTTTACTCTGTTGGAACAGCAGTAATGGTGTTGAAGCTTCTGCGTCAGGCGGACGACCGCGTCCTCGTGATCGTGCAGGGCATCCGTCGCTTTTCACTGCGCAAAATCGTGGCGACCTCTCCGTTTTTGCGCGGGGAGGTGGATCTGCCTAAATCGACCCTGCCGCCGGCGACCAAGGAATGGGAGGCGACATTCAGGAACCTACGCGACTCGGCTGCGAGACTCTTCGAGCTGACGCCGGAAGCGCCGGAGCAGGCGCGATTGATGATCCTCAACATCAACGATCCGGAGCAGCTAGCTGATTTTCTGGCGCCGAATTTGAACGTCGATGTTCCGCAAAAGCAGGCGATTCTTGAGGAGCTGTACGTGGACAAGCGAGTTCAGGCTGTGCAGAAACAGATCTCGGCGCAGCTGGAGATCGCGGAGATTCAGCAAAAGCTGCAAAAGGATGTGGCCTCGCAATTTTCCGATGCGCAGCGTCGCGCCTATTTACGCTCGCAGATCAAGGCGATCCAGCACGAGCTGGGCGAAGCCGAGGGTGGCAGCGAGGAACAGGCGCAGCAGTTGCGTGCCCGGCTCGAGGAAGCCAAGCCCCCACCCGAGGTGATGAAACAGGCGGAGCGGGAATTGAAACGGCTCGATTTCATTCCGTCAGCCAGCCCGGAATTTTCGGTCATCGTCAGCTACATTGAAAGCATCGCTGATTTGCCGTGGAATAAATTGAGCCAGGACAATCTCGATCTCGATCAGGCCCAAAAAATTCTGGATCGCGATCACTACGACCTAGAGAAAGTAAAGAAGCGATTGATTGAATTTTTGGCCGTACGCAAGCTCAATCCGCAGGGGCATGGCGCGATCCTTTGTTTTCTCGGCCCGCCGGGTGTCGGCAAAACGAGCCTCGGCCAATCGATCGCTGACGCACTCGGCCGTAAATTTGTCCGGATCAGCCTCGGCGGGATGCGCGACGAAGCGGAAATCCGCGGTCACCGCCGCACATACATCGGTTCGATGCCCGGTCGCGTCATTCAGGAATTGCGCCGTGCCGGCACGCGAAATCCTGTTTTTATGCTCGATGAGATCGACAAAATCGGGGCGGACTTCCGTGGCGATCCAGCGAGCGCATTGCTGGAGGTGCTCGATCCCAGGCAAAACAACACTTTCGTCGATCGTTATCTCGATGTGCCGTTCGATTTGTCGCAGGTGATCTTTATCGGCACCGCAAATTACATCGACGGCGTCCCCGAACCGTTGCGCGACCGAATTGAAGTGATCTCGCTGCCCGGGTATACCGAGCGGGAGAAACTCGAGATCGCGAAACGCTACCTCGTTAGGCGGCAACTGGAAGAAAACGGACTCAAGCCCGACCAGTGCGAATTTCAGGAAGAAGCGCTTCGCCGGATGATTAACGATTACACGCACGAAGCTGGGGTGCGCGAACTCGAGCGGCAGATCAGCGCGATTTGCCGATCTGTCGCGGCGAAGTGCGCCCGTGGCGACTGCGACAAGATTGTGGTTACTCCCGATTTCGTGGCGCAGACGCTCGGGCCGGCGAAGTACGTGCGCGAGAGCAAACTAACGACCAGCCAGCCAGGCGTTGTCACCGGTCTGGCTTATACGCCATATGGCGGCGAGGTGTTACACATCGAAGCGACACGTTATCCTGGCAAAGGGAATATCACACTTACCGGGCACATCGGCGAAGTGATGAAAGAATCGGTCCAGGCTGCGTTCAGTCTTGTACGGAGCCGCGACGGCGCCAAGCCGGAGGATTTTCGCAATGTAGACGTGCACGTCCACGTGCCGGCTGGGGCCGTCCCGAAAGACGGGCCGTCTGCAGGGGTCGCAATGTTCACCGCGCTAGCCTCGCTTTTTAGCAATACCCGGGTGCGTTCTGACGTAGCCATGACTGGCGAAGTTACTTTGCGCGGTCTCGTTCTGCCCATTGGTGGCTTGAAGGAAAAAAGTCTGGCGGCGATGCGCGCGGGCATTTCTACAGTCATCATCCCCAAGCTCAACGAAAAGGACCTTGCTGATGTGCCGGAAGAAGCGAAACAAAAACTCAAATTTATCCCGGTCGAAAACGTCGATGAAGTTCTAGCCGCTGCACTGGAGAAGAACGGCGTGCCATCCGCTTCAGGATCGCAAGCAGCGTAAGCAATCAAATCTCACAGCGCGCTCGCGGCCGTTGCAACGCATCGCATAGTAGAACATGCGGTCGCAATCCTGCCACCGACGTTTGCGTTCCACAGATCGGTGTAATGCAGTTAGCTTAAGGTGCGGTTTCCGCGACCGCTTCGTCTCTGACGATTTCGTCGTTTTGTTTTGGAGTCCAAGGCCTGATTGGCTCGCCTTCGGTTTGTTTCCGATACGGCTGGAGATAAAACATCATGAACACACCGATAACGACAAGCAGCGAACCGATCCATTTCAATAGCCAGCCCGGATCGCGCAAAATCTGCACGGTGCTTTGTGAAAGATTTTCCGGGTTCCAGGACGCCTGCGAAATCTTGTAGGTCAGCCCGGTCCAGGTTCGCCACCAACCGCCGGGATAACTGAACGGATTGTTCATCCAGCATGAGCCGGTGGCGGTCTCGCCGTCCATGGTGTCGATTCGCAGAGTGCTTTTGAATCCCGCAGGACTGTCGCTGCCTTCGTTGCGTTTCACTTCAAAATCGATCAACTTGAGTCCGACTGGCAGGGAGACTGTTTTCCAGCCGTAAGCGATCATGGTTTGATTGGGCGACGTCGGAGCCGTTACTCGCCAACCGGCCGGTACCCATTGTTCAAATGTGTCGCCATTTTGCTGGATCCGAACAAGGACGCCATCGGGCAAATCCGCAGCAGATGATGCTGAGGTTTGCTCGGATTTCACCGGGCTGAAATCCATCCATTCTTCGGCATGCGGCATTGTCTTATCGACAATAAACTGCCAATCTGCCCACCCCGTGGCGAGTGGTTTGCTCATCTCGAGTTTGCCGCTCGATTTGCCGTTCTTTCGCGAGACAAGCTCGTAGGTGATTGCGCCGTCGTCGGCCATGAAAAGCGTGAGATGATTGGGCGCTTCCTGGCCGGGCGCAGGCATGGCTGGCGGGCCGCCTGTTGCGTTAAAGTCCGTGGCAGCGCCATGCGCATTCGGCGCCATTTGCGCGGCAGGCACTCCTTTTCCGCGAATCGTAACCAGCACAGCAGGATTGTTAGGCTCATCGGTAAGCGAGTTTGGTTTCCCATCGGCAATCCGGAAATCGGGCCAGTAATTGTCGATTTTGAGCATAAATGGCGTGCCTTCAATTGCCATCGTGCGTCCCAGATTTTCTGCGACATCGAAACTCGTTTCTTTTCCGGCTACGAAAATCGATATGCGGCCTTTGTTGCCGTTTTGGAGTTGTTCCAGGCGCACTTTCGCACCGGTGCTGCCTCCTTTGATTGCACGTCCGATCTGTTCGCCCGGTGCTTTGCTAAACGCGAAGATGGATTCCTCAAGATCGACTTCTTCGGTCTGTGGTGGCAGTCGTTTTGGCTGCTTCGCAGGCGGCACCGCCGCCACCACAGAAGTCGCGGTGCCGCGTTTCAGTTCGATATTTGCCAGACCCATCGAGAAATTTCCGCGCTGCGGATCGTCCGCGAGTAACCAGCTGTCGAGATGCTGGTTCATCATCGTGGTTGCGACGGTGAAATGCAGCGCACGTGCGCCTCCGTCGTTCAGCGGTTTGGGATTCAGTTTTCCTTCAATGGCAGGCGCGTAGCCGATAATGCTCAAGCGCGCTCCGCTGGCAAGCAGGCCAAGATCGCGCGGATGCTGCGGATTAGGCGGGTGATGCAAAAACTCCGCGGGATAGCCCTTTATGATTCCGTCCACATCGTGGACGCGAAGCTGGCGTTGATCGACTAGAAGACGATTGGTTGGCGGATCGCCTTTAAAGAGAGTTATCGTGCCTTCGACTCCCCAAATCCTGCCGATAAGCGATCCAATCAACAGGGTGATGATACCCAGATGGGTGATGAGAAACGCCAGGTGATGTTTGCGCCAGGGCCAGCGTGAGAGCGCAGAGACGGTGAGGTTCGCACCGAGCAAAACCAGCCAGAGATTGAACCATGGTGCGCCATAAACGTAGGCGCGTGCCACTTTCGCATCGAAACTCGATTCGTAGAGCGTCCCTGCGATTGCGGCGATGATTAGTACCGCCAGCAAAACCACGGCAAGCTTTAGGGATGCAAAGAATTCGAAGACCGGATTGCGCTGCCAGGCTTGCGCGGGTTGCTCGGATGGATTTGCGATTGCCATGCGAAGATCGACATCTTCTGCGAGGATAATGTTATGTTCAAGGTGGGATCGTCACTTGACGCTCGCAAGACCGTTTTCGATGGTCGCCAATGGCCGCATATCCGGTCGCAACAACCCCGGTCAATGGCGCGAAGATTGCTTACCGTCGCATTGGGAACGGACCGCCTTTGCTGTTGCTGAATGGCTTTGCCGCGACGAGCCTCGACTGGGATCCCTCTTTCATCGATCGCCTCGCGTCTTCCAATCAGCTCATTCTCCTGGATAATCGCGGCATCGGAGCTTCCACGGATAATGGAAGACCATTTGGTATTGGTGAGCTTGCCGATGATGCCGCGCGCGTAATCGATGCGCTCGGCTTCGACCGTGCAAGCGTGCTAGGATGGTCCATGGGCGGATTCATCGCCCAAATGCTCGCTCTGCAGCCCTCAAGCCGGGTTAAGAAGCTTATTTTGTTGTCAACGGACCCGGGAGGACCTGACACGGAACTAGCTCCGGCTGGTGTTTGGTCGCAGCTCGTCGATATGTCCGGCACGCCTCACGAGCAGGCACATCGGTTGTTGTCATTACTTTTCCCAAGCGAGGTCGCCGAATCCATGTACCGCGACTTTGGCGATCTTGTAGCTGAGGCGCGGGCGCGGTTGTCTGCTGAGTTTGTTAGTCGCCAGGCCACGGCCATGGAGAGGTGGCACCGCGATGGCGCCGGCAACCGGCTGCAAGAGATACGCGCACCGACGTTGATCGCCACTGGCGTTGTCGACATCGTCATTCCTCGCTCGAATGCTTTAAGACTCGTCAACGCTATTCCCGACGCGTGGCTAGCTCAATTCAACGGCGGCGGCCACGCCTTCATGGCGCAGTATCCACGCTCACTGGCTGATCTTATAAATGGATTCCTGGCCCTTTAGTAAGACAGAGGCTTAGCGCGCCCAAGCCTTCAAGCGTTTGCGTATCGGCTTTGCGTAACGGTTCACGTCGAGTTTTTTCAACCGCTTGACACCATTTCGCATCGCCTTACTGGAGCTTTGGTATTTCTTCCTGGCTGATCTGAACAATGGCCACAGAAAAGGCAGTGAAAGAAGGCTCCAGTTCAAGTCGAGCGGTGATTTCGTCTCACTTTCTCCCCTTTCTTCGCTGGTCGATGCGTAGTGAATCGCCAGTCCAATCGCGATTCCCAGCCCTAGCGCGCCGAGGATGGTCGGCACAGGATTTTTCCGCACAAAATATTCGGTGCGTTTCCGAGCGCGCCCTGCTTTGTGTTTTGTCTCGCTCCACTTATGACTCACAGCTGTGGAAATCTTGCTTGATGCTCGACGAAACTGCTCACGCCTACCGGAGTCAATTTTTTCTTCACCCGACGGGAGCGGTTCGTCCCTCGTAAGATCGTTTTCGTTCGGATTAATCATACAAAAGAATCGTAAATGGCGGTTTCTTCGCGTCTCTTGATTCAGAGTCTGTAGCCGTTTCGTTCCGCGAAGCGCGTTGCTGATGTCACATGTGATCCGCCAGGCACGACCCAGCAGTCGGCGACTACAGCAATTGCCGATAGGCGTTGTAAATGTCTTCGCTCCAAAGAACGAAGATCGCTCCGTCGATCTCGTTAGCGGTTGCCAGGAAACCGCGCGTAGTCCCTAGGGCAATCTCTGCTGCTTCCCGGATCGGATAGCCATAGGCGCCGCAACTAATCGCGGGAAGCGCAACCGTCTTGATTCCGTTCTCTACCGCGAGCCGCAATGAGTTTCGATAGCACTTAGCCAAAATCTGCGGTTCGCCATGCTTTCCTCCTGTCCAGACCGGGCCGACCGTATGAATGACAAACCGCGCGGGCAAATTATATCCGCGAGTAATTTTCGCTTCGCCAGCCTGGCAGCCGCCTAGTGCCCGGCATTCTGCGAGTAATTCCGGCCCAGCGGCGCAATGGATTGCGCCATCGACTCCGCCGCCGCCAAGGAGTGTCGTGTTCGCAGCGTTCACGATGCCATCGACATCCAGCGTTGTGATGTCGCCCTTGACGATTTCGATTTTGGCTGAGGAACTCTTCAACTGTTAGGGTGCGAGCCGGTCGATCAACCAATTGCCATCGGCGTTGAGCGTATAACGAAAGCGGTCGTGCAAACGATTGGGGCGTCCCTGCCAGAACTCGATGACTTCCGGTTTGACGCGATAACCGCCCCAATGCGGCGGCAATGAAATGGCTTTATCGCCAAAGCGCTCCATCATCTCTGCCATACGCGCATCCAATACGCGGCGTGCGTCGATCACTTCGCTTTGGCGCGACACCCACGCGCTTAGCTGACTGCCCACCGGGCGCGAATGAAAATAAGTTTGCGATTCTTCGCGCGAGGTTTTTAGCGCCTTCCCACTAACGCGGATTTGCCGATCCAGCTCGATCCAATAGAAAACAAGCGCGGCATAGGGGTTCGCTTCGAGATGCTTTCCTTTTTCGCTTTCGTAGTTAGTAAAAAAGACGAAACCGTCCTGATCAAAACCTTTCAACAGGACGACCCTCACCGATGGTTTTCCGACGGAATCTGCCGTGGCAAGACTCATCGCGTTAACATCGCGAATACCAGCCTCAATAGCGGCCGTGAACCAGTTTGAAAATTGTTTAATCGGATCAGGATCTAGGTCGCTCCGACGCAGACCGCTTCCAGCGTGCTCGTAACGCGAAGCGGTAGGATCTCTTGGTATTTCCATTATGATGAAAGACGCTCGCGCAGCATATTGCGCCGCAAGGAGATTGTCGATCGTTCGCGGAGAGGGTCATTTTCCCGGTGAACGGGAATCTTTTTCTTGACGAGAGCAAGCGCAGCGTCAGTCCATCATGGACGGCGGCAGGAACTCGAAATAGCCAACCTTAAGTTCGCCGTCTTCTTCCACGAGAACGACCTTGAGGTTTAAGTAGGGATCAAAAGCCTCCTCCTTCTTCAACTCCTGCACGCTGATGCCCTGCGTCTGGGCCACCCTTTCAAGTTGCTCCGGTGAGAGTTCCGTATGGATTTGCCCGCGCAAACTCGCGCGTCGGACCTCGGCAGGAATCGAGTCGGGCATTGCGCCGATGGCGAACATGGAATCCACCGCGCCGAATTGCTCCTTGCTTCGCCGGTTCAAAACGTCGGGATCGGTCGAAAACACGTGCAGCATCTTGGGCGTGCGCGGTATGCCAAGCGCGGCCTCGACGTATTTCATCAACTCCGCGAATTGTTCCGCTGTCACGTTGATCATCGGATTCGATTCGTTTCGCTGGAAATCAGCGCTTTCCGCAGCAGGCGTAAACTGATTAAGAGATATCCGCGCTTTGGCGTGGCTGGAGAGAAGCGCGTAAGCTTCCCCGTATTGTTGGTTGGCGATGGCGATGAAGAATGGTTTTGCCGCAACGAGATATTGGCGTTCGTCCGGCTTTGCGTCCTTGTCCAAAAAATCATTGTCACTTTGTTGAACCGTTTCCTTTTCGGCGTCCTGACTTCTCTTGCTGCAACTTGCCAGGAACATCGGTATCAGCATCGCCACGATGAGAATCGTGACACGACAAGCGGCGGATCTGGAGCTGTAGACCTCCTTTAAGGCCGGCCGCGTTTCTTCGATCACCGTAGGGTAGAGCGGCATGGTGACATTGTTATCGAGGTAGATGAAGCCGTCATCCGCCATCACATTCCATTGTAGAGATAGCCGCCCATGCCCGCAATCTTGCCTTCACAGGCATGGGTGTTTTGTCCATTCTGTGAATTCTGTCTAGATTTGCACGCGTGATTTCAATCTGGGAGCTGGCCAACCCGCAGTTGCGTGACCTGGCTGCGTACGAACCGGGAAAGCCGATCGAAGAAACGGCGCGCGATCTCGGCGTGACGCCAAACGCGATCGTCAAACTTGCCTCAAACGAGAACCCTTTGGGGCCTTCGCCCCAAGCGGTTGAAGCCATGCGGGTTGCTTTGGAAAGTGCGCACCTTTATCCGGATGGGGGCGGGCTGTATTTGTGCAGAGCGATCGCCGCGAAGCTCGGTTTGGCTCCGGAGAACATCATTCTGGGGAATGGCTCAAATGAAGCGATCGAATTTCTCGGCCACGCGTTTCTGAAGCTGGGCGATGACGTGATCACCTCTCAGTATGCGTTTATCGTCTACAAACTGCTCGCCACCTCCTTCGGCGCGCGCACCATTGAAGTGCCAAGCCCGGATTATCAACAGGACTTGCAGGCGATACTGGATGCTATCACACCAAAAACGCGCCTCATTTTTATTCCGAACCCAAACAATCCAACCGGCAGATTAGTTCTGCAGCGCGAGATCGACAGTTTCATGGCGCGCGTTCCGGAAAACATCATTGTTGTTTTCGACGAGGCCTATTTCGAATTCCTCGATGATCCGCCGGACGTGCTGAGATATGTTCAGGAAGGGCGAAACATCGTGGTGCTGCGCACATTTTCGAAAATTCACGGGCTTGCTGGTCTGCGAATCGGCTATGGTATCGCGAGGCCGGAATTAATTGACGTCCTTCAGAAAACGCGGCAGCCATTCAACGTAAACAGCATCGCCCACGCAGGTGCCCTCGCGGCTCTGAAAGACGATGCCCATCTGCGCGAGACGAAGCGTGTGGTCGCTGAAGGCCGCGCTTATCTGCAGGATCAATTCGTCAAAATGAAAATCCAGTTTGTGCGTGGAGTCGCGAATTTCGTGATGGTCAATATGGGCGATGGTCCCGGCATCTTTAAGAAGTTACTTGCAAGAAGAGTCATCGTGCGACCCCTCAAAGGTTACAAGTTGCCCGAATGGGTTCGTATTTCGGTAGGCACAATGGAGCAAAATCGAGCATGCATCGCAGCGCTAAGAGAAATTCTGTCGAAAGATCGACGAGTCTGACCGCGGACGAGCAGCCGATCATCGTGCGGGACACGATCGCCGCCATTTCCACTCCTGCGGGAGAAGGCGCGATCGCGCTGGTGCGCGTCTCGGGTGCCGACGCGATTGCCGTTGGTGACAAAGTGTTCCGTGGCAAGGAAAAGCCGTCGCAATTTGCGTCGCATGTGCAGCATCTCGGTGAAATTTTCAATGGAGCAGATCGAGTAATCGATCAAGTGATGCTGGCCGTGCATCGCGCGCCTGCGAGTTACACCGGAGAAGATTTGATTGAGATCAGTTGCCACGGCGGAACGCTGGTCAGCGCGAAAGTGCTCGAGACGTGTCTGCGCGCGGGCGCGCGGGCGGCACGCCCGGGTGAATTCACCGAGCGCGCGTTTCTCAATGGAAAAATGGATCTCACGCAAGCTGAGGCCGTGATTGACCTGATTCGCGCCAAGACCGATCTGGCGCTCCGTTCCGCAACGGAGCAACTCGAAGGCCGGCTGGGTCAGAAGATCAACAAGATTCGTGACGACTTCGTTTCATTGCTGGCGCATATCGACGCTTCAATTGATTTCCCAGAAGAAGGGATCGTGCCAGATGACGGACAGACGCTGCGCACGCGACTCGATTCTGTTCGCGAGCAAATCGCTGCGTTGGTGGCTACTGCTGATCAGGGGCGTATTTTCCGTGAAGGCGTGCGAGTAGTGATTTTTGGCGCGACGAACGCTGGGAAATCGAGCTTACTCAATCGCCTTCTCGGGTACCAGCGAGTGATAGTCAGCGACTCACACGGAACGACGCGCGATACCATTGAAGAGGCACTCAATCTGGGTGGAGTACCGATTCGTTTGCTCGATACGGCCGGCCTGCGTGCATCGGCAAACGAACTCGAGCGCGCTGGAATTGCCCGGACCGAGAAGTCGCTGCAATTGGCCGATTTACGTCTCCACATCGCGGATCGAGGTGCCCCCAAGCCGCCGCATTTTGATAGGGGGGCTGGCGATTCCAATGAAATTCTGGTTTTGAACAAAAGCGATCTGCCAGAAGACGGTAACTGGAAGGATTGCCATGCGCTCCGGATTTCGTGCCTGACGGGAGAGGGCCTGCCAGAACTGCAGAAGGAAATTCTGTCCCGTATCACCAGGCAAAATTTGAGACCGGAAAACACAATCGCGATCAACACGCGGCATCGCGATTGTCTCCGCCGCGCCTTGGAAGCGTGTGATCGGGCCCGGACGGCGCTCGATCAGACGCTGTCGCCGGAATACGTCGCCGTGGATCTAAATGAAGCGTTACAGGCGGTTGGAGAGGTGATTGGCGCCGTCGGCGTCGAACAGATACTCGATTCCGTGTTTGGACAATTTTGCATCGGCAAATGAAGAATGGCTACGAGCGATTCGTCAGGCCGCTACTGTTTTCGCTCGATGCCGAGACGGCTCATCGTCTCACAATCATTTTTTTGCGTGCTGCGTCTAAAGTCGACATTGCATTGCGTGCGCTGACGGTTTTCCAGCCGCCGCCGAAACCGAAAACGATCTTCGGTTTGAATTTTCCAAATCCAATCGGACTGGCGGCTGGTTTGGACAAGAATGGTGTGGCCTTGCCCGCGTGGGCCGCTCTAGGTTTTGGTTTCGTCGAGATCGGGACGGTAACCGCAAAACAGCAGTCGGGAAACCCAAGGCCGCGCATCTTCCGTTTTCCCGAGCGGCAAGCGCTGATCAATCGCCTTGGTTTTAACAATGATGGCGCGGATGGGGTCGCTGAAAGACTAGGCAAGCTGCGCCAGCGCGGGCGATGGCCCGCAGTTCCGATCGGGATCAACATTGGAAAATCGCAGGTGACGCCGCTGGAAGACGCGACGAGCGATTACCTCTACTCCTTCCGCTTGCTTCGCGACTTTGCAGATTACATCGCTCTAAATGTCAGCTCGCCGAATACACCGGGCTTGCGTGAGTTGCAGCAACCGGCGGCCCTTGGAAATCTGCTCCGCGCGATTCGGGACGAGAACAGGGGGCAAAAACCCGTGCTTGTGAAAATTGCGCCGGACCTTTCCTCCAACGAACTCGATGCAGTCATCGCGGCCTGCGAGCACAATGAAGTTGCAGGGATTATCGCGACTAACACCACGCTTGACCATTCGGCAATCCCGCTTTCGCACGATCAACCTGGTGGGTTAAGCGGCGCTCCGCTGCGGGAAAAATCGACTACGCTGATCCGCGACATCGTGAGAAGATCCAGGATCCCCGTAATTGGCGTTGGTGGGGTTTTCGATGGGGAATCCGCGCTCGAAAAGATCGAGGCAGGCGCGCAACTACTGCAGATTTATACTGGCTACATTTATCGAGGCCCGCAGCTTCTTGCCGAAATTATGGAAACCGTTTCGTAAGATCGTCAGCGCTGTGCGCCTCTGCGCGGTCGGTATTCGCGAGGCCTGTTTTTTGAAATGAAGCTTTCCAATAAAGTCCGCAAACTCACGCAGTCGCTGACCTATGAGCGTGCTTGGCGTAGAGTGCAGCGGGTCATCTTTCCACTCCCCCTGGAGCCCCTCCTTGCGAGTGTTGATCGGCAGCGATTGCGCGAAATAAAGCAACGTTATGCCGGCTTGTC
>Ga0126381_100001976_pt1 | contig 22074 bp, 20 predicted proteins | sample PanSoiMetPlot_28_FD_96465 | JGI IMG/M metagenome (GOLD analysis project Ga0126381, IMG submission 96465) | Tropical forest soil microbial communities from Panama - MetaG Plot_28 | ecosystem: Environmental > Terrestrial > Soil > Tropical forest > Bulk soil | place: Panama | collected 2016-02-17
TCACGACCATCCGCTGTCGATTCGACAAATTCTCGAACACGGCGTCGCCAAAGCTCCGAAGCAGGAGGTCGTCTACGGCGACCGCCTTCGTTACACCTACGTCAAGCTCGCCGAGCGCATCGCGCGCCTCGCCTCCGCGCTTGCCAAGCTCGGGGTGAAGCCGGGGTCGACGGTGGCGATGATGGATTGGGACAGTCACCGCTATCTGGAATGCTTTTTCGCGGTGCCGATGATGGGTGCCGTTCTGCACACGGTTAACGTGCGGATTTCGCCCGAACAAGTGCTGTACACCATCAATCACGCCGAGGATGACGTTATTCTGGTCAACGCCGAGTTCCTGTCCTTGCTCGAGGGCATCAAAGGCAAGATCAGGCCTGGCGTCCGCTTCGTTCTGCTCAACGACAGCGGATCCGCTCCCAAGAGCTCGATCGAATTTGCGGCGGAATACGAGGCGATGCTCGAGGCAGCGCCGTCGACCTACGACTACCCGGCTCTCGACGAGCAAACCCGCGCCACGACCTTCTACACCACGGGCACGACGGGACTGCCCAAGGGCGTTTATTACAGCCATCGTCAACTCGTTCTGCATACCTTCGGGTCGAGCCACGCGCTGGCGCAGGCGCCGCATGCAACGTTCACCCATGACGATGTGTACATGCCGATCACCCCGATGTTTCATGTGCATGCGTGGGGCTTCCCTTACGTCGCAACGATGCTCGGTATCAAGCAGGTCTATCCCGGACGTTATGTGCCCGAGGCTCTGCTCGGGCTGATCCGCAGCGAAGGCGTCACGTTCTCGCATTGCGTTCCTACGATTCTGCAAATGATGCTCGGCAAGACCGACATGCACGACGTCGACTTGAGCAAGTGGAAGGTGATCATCGGCGGCTCGGCATTGCCGCTGCCGCTCGCCCGCGCCGCCGTCGAGCGGGGAGTCGACATCATCGCCGGGTACGGCATGTCGGAGACTTGCCCCATTCTGACTCTCGCCCACCTGCGGCCGCATATGCGCAACTGGGACGTGGAGAAACGACTGTCGTACCTGTGCCGCGCCGGACGCCCGATTCCGTTCGTTCAGCTGCGCATCGTCGATGCCCAGATGAACGACGTACCCCACGATGGCACGAGCCAGGGCGAAGTCGTGGTGCGCTCGCCTTGGCTGACGCAGGGTTATCTCAACGAGCCGGAGCGATCGGAAGAGCTGTGGCGCGGCGGATGGTTGCATACCGGCGATGTCGGCGTCATCGATGCCGAGGGTTATCTCAAGATCGTCGACCGCATCAAGGACGTCGTGAAAACCGGAGGCGAGTGGGTATCGTCTCTCGACATCGAGGACATCATCCTGCGCGTGCCGGGGGTTGCCGAGGCGGCGGTCGTCGGCGTTCCCGACGACAAGTGGGGAGAGCGCCCGATCGCGCTGGTGGTCCTCAAATCCCAAGGCGAGCGGCCGACGGAGGAACTTATCCGCAAGCATGTCGGAGACTTCGCGAACCGTGGAGCGATCTCCCGCTACGCGGTGCCTGACCGCGTGCACTTCGTAGAAGCGATTCCCAAGACCAGCGTCGGCAAGCTCGACAAGAAAGTGATCCGGGCGAAGCTCCTCGAGCAGCCCTCGGCCCACTGACGTACGCACCAGAACCGGGAGCAGATCATGAGCCAATACCGAGCGCCCCTCGCCGACATGCAGTTCGTCATGACTGAGCTTGCGCGACTCGACGAGATCGCGGCGCTGCCGGGTTTTGCCGACGCGACGCCCGACACCGTCGGCGCGATTCTCGAAGAAGCGGGCAAGTTTGCAACTGGCGTCCTCGATCCTCTGAATCGGGTCGGCGACAAGGAAGGCGCGACTTGGCGGGACGACGGCAGCGTGAAGACCGCGTCCGGATTCAAGGACGCCTATTTGCAATTCTGCGAGCTGGGTTGGAACGGGCTGGCGAAGAATCCGGATTTCGGAGGTCAGGGCATGCCGCATCTGGTTGCAGCGGCGATCGACGAGATGTGGAACGCGTCCAACCTGGCCTTCGGACTCTGCCCCATGCTCACTGGCGGGGCGATCGAAGCGATCGAGCTCAACGGTTCCGATGCGCTCAAGCAGACGTACCTCCCGAAGATGGTCGCCGGCGAATGGACCGGCACCATGAACCTGACCGAGCCGCAGGCAGGTTCGGACCTGGCGGCCGTGCGCACCAAGGCTGTCCCCCAAGGCGACGGCAGCTACAAGATCTATGGCAGCAAGATTTTCATCACCTACGGCGAGCATGACTACACCGAGAACATTATTCACCTCGTGCTCGCGCGCACGCCGGACGCGCCGCCGGGAACCAGGGGCATATCGCTCTTCGTCGTGCCCAAGGTCCTGGTCAACGCCGATGGGACGCTGGGAGAGCGCAACGACGTGCGTTGCGTTTCGCTCGAGCACAAGCTTGGTATCCATGCGAGCCCGACTGCAGTCCTGGCCTTCGGCGACGGCGGCGGCGCAATCGGCTATCTGGTCGGCGAGGAGAATCGCGGGCTCGAATACATGTTCGTGATGATGAATCTGGCGCGCTTCGGCGTCGGCATGCAGGGCGTCGGCGTCGCCGATCGTGCGTATCAACGCGCAGTCGCCTACGCACGCGAACGGGTGCAGGGAAAAGTCGTCGGCGCGGCGAAGGAAGCGAGCGCTCCGGGCATCATCGGTCACCCCGACGTGCGCCGGATGCTGCTCACCATGCGCGCCAACGTCGAGGCCGCGCGTGCGCTCGGATACGTCACCGCCGCGGCGCTCGACCGGGCGCATCGGCACCCGGACGCGGAAACGCGCAAGCGGGAGCTTGCTTTCGCAGAGCTGATGATTCCCATCGTCAAAGGCTGGAGTACCGAGATGGGCCAGCAAATGGCGTCGCTAGGCATCCAGGTGCACGGCGGCATGGGATTCATCGAAGAAACCGGTGCCGCGCAGTACGCGCGGGATGCGCGCATCACCACGATTTACGAAGGAACCACCGGCATCCAGGCCAATGACCTGATCGGACGCAAGATTGCCCGTGACGAGGGCACGGCGCTGGTTGCAGCCATTGCGCAGATGCGCGAAGTGACACGGGAGCTCAGTGCCGACGGCAATGCCGATCTTGGCGCGATCAGCGCAAGACTCAAGTCAGGCATTGATTCGCTCGAATTCGCCGGCCAGTTCGTGGCGAAGCAGTTCCGACAGGACCCGCGGGCGGTTCTTACCGGCGCAGTACCATTTCTCGAGCTCGCCGGCATCGTTTGCGGCGGCGCGCAGCTCGCGCGTGCGGCGGCAATCGCGAGTAAGAAGCTCAAAACAGGGGAGGCTGACGCGAGCTTCCTGCGCGCGAAAATCGCGACCGCGCGGCACTTCGCCGAGCACTGCGTGACACACGCATCGGCTTTGCGCGACACCGTGGTATCCGGCGCTGCAGGGGTGCTTGCCATGGCGGACGAGCAGTTCTGATTGCTGCCGCTGCACAGCTTGGCAATCAACTCTTACGCAGACAAATGGAGCATCGCAGGTGAACCAGGTCGCATCGCCGACCATTTTGATCGTGCCGGGCCTGCGCGATCACGTGCCTGAGCATTGGCAGACTCTGCTCGAGCAGCGGTTACCCAACGCGACCTCGGTTCCCCGCATGGAGCGCGACAAGCTCTCATGCGCGAGGTGGGTCGAGATGCTCGATCAATCGCTCTCGCGTATCGAGGGCCCCATCGTGCTCGCGGCGCACAGCGCGGGCTGCATGATCGTCGTGCACTGGGCGCAGCAAAATCGGCGTCCCATCAAGGCAGCACTGCTGGCGACACCGCCGGACTTCGAGTCGCCGCTGCCGGAAGGCTATCCCACCCAGGACACCCTGCGACAAAACGGTTGGCTGCCGACGCCACGGCAAAGGCTTCCATTCCCCAGCATTGTCGCCGCGAGCACCAACGACCCGCTCGGCAAGCTTGACCGCGTGGAGGGGCTCGCCGCCGCGTGGGGCAGCCGAGTCGTCAACCTCGGCAGCGTGGGCCATCTCAACCCTGCAGCAGGATATGGCCCTTGGCCGAAGGCGGAAGAGTTGATCGCCGAGCTTGCCAAGTGATCCTGCGAGACCGCGTCGGTTCGGGATCTTAGCGGTGACCGGACCGCAGCAGCCAATGGAAATCCATTCATGAACCAGCTCGCTTCTCCCGCGGTTGCGGCACGCATGTCCGGTTGGCGGAAAGACTTCCATCAGTGGTGGCCCGGCATTCTATTGAGCGTCGTGATCGGCATCGCCTCTGCATTCATAGCCGATCACCGCGGCGGGCCGACGTTGTTGTATGCGCTGTTGCTCGGGATGGCTTTGAATCCCATCGCCGCCGAGGGAGCCGCCAAGCCGGGCGTGGACTTCGCTGCGCGGCGGGTCCTGCGCTTCGGCGTCGCGCTGCTGGGCGCCCGCATCACCGTTGATCAAATCGGAGGTCTTGGATGGTTCAACGGCGCATTGCTGATCGCCGGGGTCGTCGTAACCATTTTGGTCAGCACGGCGCTCGCGCGCGGGCTCGGGCTCTCGCAGCGTATGGGCATTCTCACCGGCGGTGCGACCGCCATCTGTGGAGCTTCGGCTGCGATCGCCATCTCCGCGGTGCTGCCGCAAGACGACAAGTCGGAACGCGAATTGATCTTCACCATCGCCGGCGTGACTGCCCTTTCCACCATTGCGATGATTCTGTATCCGGTAATCGTGGGTGTGACGGGCCTGGCACAGAACCAGGCTGGAATATTCTTGGGCGGTACCATCCACGACGTCGCCCAGGTCGTCGGTGCTGGTTACAGCATTTCGCCTGAAGTCGGCGATTATGCGGTCCTTACCAAGATGCTGCGCGTGGCGCTGCTATTACCCGTTGTCATGGTTCTCACCGTCATCGTGCGGCATCGAATGCAGACGGGCGAGCGCCGCGGGGGCGATCCTCTGCTCCCGCTGTTCCTCGTCGCTTTCCTGGGATTTGTCATCGTTGGCAGCCTGGGCTGGATCCCCAAGCCTGTCGGCAATGCTCTCAACGAAGTCTCGCGTGCTTGCCTGGTCGTCGCGATCGCTGGTGTGGGCTTGAAGACTTCGCTTGTCGAGATGAAAAAGGTCGGGGCGCGCGCAATCGTTCTTCTGGCAATCGAAGCGGCATTCCTCGCGGTGTTCGTGCTTGTCGCGCAAAAGATTCACTGAGGTATATTGCGCGTCGATCCCCCAGCATTTGTCGACCGCTATAATTCGATAAGGCGATCTCGCAAAGAAAGAGGCGATCGCTGGCGTTTGTCTTCGATCAATCAAAAGCCCACCGAATCAAGCTAGTGTGACCCGGCTTAACGAGCAGTGGCGTCAGGCACATAGCCTGCAATAACGCATACCCGCAGGGGATGTCCTAAAACCTTTGAGGAAAGATGATGAATAGATACACCTTGCTTGCAATCGCGTCGGTCATTGCCGGCGCAACGTCCCTTGCTTTCGCTCAGAAGCCCATCGTGTATCCCGCAAAGGGCCAAAGCGCCGAACAGCAGAAGAAAGACGATGGTCAGTGTTTCACCTGGGCAAAACAGAACACCGGCATCGATCCCGCTGCGGCGTCAGCGCCTCCGCCGCAGCAGTCGAGTGGTGGCGGTGAGCGCGTGCGCGGAGCGGCGCGCGGAGCTGTGGGAGGGGCGGTGATCGGCGGCATTGCCGGCGATGCCGGCACGGGCGCCGGTGTAGGCGCGGCTGCCGGCACCATGGCCGGCGGTGCCCGCGCGCGCCAGAACAAGGCAGCAAGTAATCAGCAGGCACAACAACAGCAACAGGATACTTTGAACACTTATTACCGGGCCTATGGCGCCTGTATGGAGGGCCGTGGTTATACGATCAAGTAGAATCGGGCAGTGCGCCGGATATCCAAAGCGCAGGCACATTCGATGTCTGGAGTATTCAGGAAGCAGGCTCGTCTGCGACGTCTTTGCCGATGAGCCTGAATCTTTGCAGTCAGTTCTCATGAAACAAGGAGTCGCAACATGCGTAATCTGATAGGTTCCATCGTCATTGTTGTCATGTCGGCCATGGCTTGGTCCGCCCAGGCTCAGACCGGAAATGTGATGACCGGCTCTGCACCTGGTAAGGCCGGCGTTGCTCAAACGGTCAAGATGACAGCCACGATCACCGCGATCGACAAGGCAACGCGCGACGTAACACTGAAGGGCCCTCAGGGAAACGAGATCACTGTGACCGCAGGGCCCGAGGTCAAGAATTTCGACCAAATGAAAGTCGGCGACCAGGTCAACGCCGAATATGCTGAAGCGTTGACGCTCGAGCTGAAAAAAGGCGGCGGCCAGAAGGTGGAGCGTACCGAACAGGCCGGTGCGATGGGTGCGAAAGCCGGCGCCATGCCGGCAGGTGCTGTGGGTCGTCAAGTCACCGTCGTTGCCGACGTCGTCAATGTCGACCCCGCCAAGAAAACGGTGACGTTGCGTGGACCGAAGCGGACCGTTGAGCTGACGGTGAACGATCCGGAGCAATTGAAGCGAGTAGCCAAGGGTGACCAGGTCGAAGCCACCTACACACAGGCTTTTGCGATTGCAGTGGAGCCGGTGGCGAGGAAGTAGTCGCGATGAACTGACGGGATCCGATCGCCGGCCCGGTGTGCGGAGGGAGTAACGTAACGAGCGCCGCGACCAAGCGCGCGCTGGCTTGCAATGGATGCTGATGGATGTGACCGGAGGTAACGCATGGCGAAGAAGGGCAAGTCGAAGGCGAAGGGCAAAGGGAAAACAAAGGACGCGGACGATGCCAAGGGAAAGAAGGGTTCAGGCGCCGCGGCGGACGGCGAGCTCAAGGGAAAAGACTACGAGCGCAAGCTCAAGACGCTTCACATCGAGCTCGTCAAGCTGCAGGAGTGGGTGAAGGCCAAGGGCCACAAGGTGTGCATCATCTTCGAGGGCCGCGACGGGGCGGGCAAGGGTGGGACGATCAAGGCCATCACCGAGCGAGTCAGTCCCCGCGTCTTCCGAGTCGTCGCGCTTCCCGCACCGACCGAACGCGAAAAAAGTCAGATGTATGTGCAGCGATACATCCCCCACCTTCCCGCGGCGGGCGAGATCGTGATCTTCGACCGCAGCTGGTACAACCGTGCCGGCGTCGAGCGCGTCTTGGGGTTCTGCACCGAGGAGCAGGCCAAGCACTTTCTCGCGTTGGCTCCTCTGGTCGAGAAGGCGATCGTCGATTCGGGCATCACTCTGATCAAGTACTGGCTCGAAGTCGGTCCCGAGGAGCAGACGCGTCGCCTGGAGGACCGGATCGACGATGGACGCAAGATCTGGAAGCTCTCGCCGATGGACGTCAAGTCGTACGACCGGTGGTTCGACTATTCGCGCGCTCGCGACGAGATGTTCCAGGCCACCGACACGGCGTGGGCTCCGTGGTTCGTCGTACGTTCCGACGACAAGAGGCGTGCGCGTCTGAACCTTATCACGCACCTTCTTGGGAGGATTCCGTACAAGTCCATACCTCGCGAGAAGGTGAAGCTGCCAAAGAGGCAGAAGCAAGGGAAATACAAAGAGATCGAGTATCCGTTCAAGTTCATTCCCGAGGTTCACTGAACCGGCGAGAGCGCGACGGGCAACCGGTGCTTCAAGCGAAACCGGAACGGCTATCAGCGGGCGATGACCGCGTTCCCGGAATTTGTCTGTAGCGAGACGCTCAGGAACGGCTTGGCCGTAACGATACGCTCGCTGCGTGCGGATGACAGGCAGAGGGTGGCAGCGGCAGTCAGGGAGTTGGACAGGGAATCGATTTACACCCGGCTTTTTTCGTACAGGAAGGAACTCACCGAGGCTGGTTTGAACCGCATCATGGCGGTCGATCCGGCTCACGAGGTGGCATTACTGGTCACGCGAGGCGTCGGGCCGGAGGAAATCGCCATTGCTTCCGGTCGCTACATTGCCGCCGAGCCGCGAGAAGGTGAAACGACAGCCGAAGTCGCCTTCATCGTCGAGGAGGATTATCAGCGTTTGGGTATCGCCGGCCGGGTTTTGAAACATCTAGTGAATATTGCACGCGAGCACGGCATCGCGGCATTCGAGGCGGACGTGCTCGCGGAAAACGCCTCCATGCTTGCGGTTTTTGCGCGAAGCGGCCTACCGATGCAACAGCGGCGCGAAGGCGGCGTGATCCACGTAACGATGTCGCTCAAGCAGGCTGCTGCATGAGGGGCAATTTCTTCAAAGAGCCGTATGGTGTTCTCAACACGATCGACCGGGTATCAGAGATCATGTTCGGTCTCATCATGGCGGTCACCATCGTTGGGTCCCTTTCGATTGCTACCGCCGGCACTAACGAAGTGCGAACGGTCATGTCGGCGGCGCTCGGTTGCAATCTTGCGTGGGGGCTCGTCGACGCAGTGATGTATCTGGTGCGCACGCTCACCGAGCGGACGCGAAACATTGCCTTGGCGAAACAGGTGATCGGTGCGGACTCGGATACGGCTCATCGCCTGATCATGGCGGAGTTGCCGGGTGCCGTGGCCACGATCACCGGGCCCGACGAAGTCGAGGGCATGCGTCGCCGCCTGCTGGACCTGCCCCTGTCGCATCGCGCTGGGCTCAATCGGGAAGACTATCTCGCCGCGATCGGGATCTTTCTGCTGGTCGTCGTCGCTACGTTTCCCGTCGTTGTTCCTTTCCTCGTGACTGATGATGTCGCACTGGCGATGAAACTGTCGCGTGGAATTACTCTGGTGATGTTGTTCGCCGCGGGTTTTTTCCTTGGTCGCCATGCCGCGCACCGGCATCCTGTGCGGACGGGGTTTAGTATGCTGTTCCTCGGCGCCGCACTTATCGTCGCAGTAAAAGCGCTGGGCGGATGAGTCCTTTCCCCGGCCGTGATGTAATAATCAGTTCCATCGTCCATTTGACTGGAGACAAGAACATGTTCAAACGCTTTACGTCTATCTTTGCCGCCCTGTTGCTGGGGTTTGCCTTTTCGTCAGCATGGGCTGACGAGTACAGCGATACGATCAGCATCTTCAAAAATGCAGGTGAAAGCGGCGGTTTCTTCGGCAAAGCCTATGGCTATGCGGTGTTTCCAACGGTCGGCAAGGGGGGTGTGGGGGTAGGCGGTGCTTTTGGCAAGGGCCGCGTGTACGAAAAGGGGAAATACATCGGCGACACGTCGCTGGCCCAGCTCAGCGTGGGTTTGCAGCTCGGCGGCCAGGCTTACAGCGAGATCATCTTCTTCGAGGATCAGCGAGCGCTCAAGGAGTTCACCAGCGGTAACTTCGGCTTCGGCGCAGATGCTTCCGCCGTTGCGATCACCGCCGCCGCGGGTGCCAAGGCGAGCACAACGGGCACCTCCGCGGGCATCAGTGGCGGCAAGAAGGACGCTGCGACGGCTGGTGGATACCAAAAGGGGATGGCGACCTTCACCGTCGCAAAGGGAGGCTTGATGTACGAGGCGAGCATCAACGGCCAGAAGTTCAGCTACAAGCCTCGTTGACGCAAGTCCCAACTCGCCTTACTGGTCGGCAGACTTCGCAGCTCGCTCAGGACAACATTCGCCAAATGCGAACCCCCGGCCATCGGTGCCAGGGGTTCCGTTACGCGTCTCGGCGGCGCTATCGCCAGAGATACTCTAGACATCCGTCAATACCCGCTGAGCCGAGAGATTGAACGCCATGATCACGCCGAAATCCTCTCTAGGCGGCGCGATTCGATCTGATCTGGTTGCCGGTCTCACGGCCGCGGCTGTCGTCTTGCCCAAGGCGATGGCCTACGCCACCGTCGCCGGATTGCCTGTCGCGGTAGGGCTCTATACCGCATTCCTGCCGATGCTGATCTATGCGCTGCTCGGGTCGTCGCGTGCGCTAAGCGTCAGCACCACGACCACGCTCGCGATCCTCGCCGGCACCCAGCTTGGCATCGCGGTACCTGACGGCGACCCGGCCAAGCTCATCACGGCGACGGCCACGCTGACCGCGCTGGTGGGCGCAGTGCTGCTGCTGGCGAGGCTGCTGCGCCTCGGATTCGTGGCCAACTTCATTTCCGCACCCGTGCTGACCGGTTTCAAAGCGGGCATCGGATTAGTGATCGTGTTCGATCAGGTCCCGAAGCTTCTGGGAATCCACATCGACAAGCATGGGTTCTTCACCGATCTTCTGAGCATCGTGCAGCACTTGCCCGAAACATCATGGGTGACTTTGGCGGTGGCCACGGCAACCTTTGCGATCCTGATCGGGATGGAACGGCTTTGGCCGCATTCTCCCGCTCCCTTGGTCGCGGTCGGAGGCGCGCTTGCTGCGTCATGGTTCTTCGGTCTCCACGCGCTGGGTGTCTCGACGGTTGGCCTCATTCCACGAGGATTGCCATCGCTGACCATGCCGGACCTTGCGCTGGTTAAGGAACTCTTGCCGGGAGCGCTGGGTATCGCGTTGATGAGCTTTACAGAGACGATTGCTGCCGGTCGTGCGTTTGTCCTGCCTGAAGACCCTCCCATTGATGCAAACCGCGAATTGATCGCCACGGGCGCGGCCAATCTGGGCGGGGCATTCTTCGGAGCAATGCCCGCCGGGGGAGGCACGTCGCAAACCGCAGTCGTCAGGGCTGCCGGAGGAAGGTCGCAGAAGGCGTCTCTGGTGACGGTCGCCACCGCTGCGGCGACGATGCTGCTGTTGGCTCCGATCCTTGGCCTGCTTCCGCACGCCACGCTGGCGGCAGTCGTCATCGTCTATTCGGTCGGGCTTGTCCAGCCGGCGGAGTTCCGAGCTATTCGTTTGGTGCGGACGATGGAGTTTTCGTGGGCGCTCATCGCCTGCCTCGGCGTACTGCTACTGGGCACGCTCAAGGGCATTGTCGTGGCCATTATCGTCTCGATGATCGGATTGGCGAGCCAGACGGCATTCCCGCGCATCTCGATCATCGGCCGCAAGCGTGGGGTTGATGTGCTGCGGCCATTGTCGCCGGAACACCCCGACGATGAAACGTTCGAGGGCCTGCTCATCGTGCGGCCGGAGGGGCGCCTCTTCTTCGTCAACGAGCAGTATGTGGCCGAGCAGATCGATGCGCTGGTAACCCAGCACAAACCACGCGTGCTTGCCTTGGACATGAGCCGGGTGCCCGACATCGAATATTCGGCATTACAGGCGCTGATGGAAGGCGAGAAGCGCGCGACGGAGCGCGGCGTCGTCGTGTGGTTGGCTGCATTCAATCCCGGTACGTTGGAGGTCGTGCGCAGGGCCGGCTTCGACAAGCGGCTGGGCCCTGACCGAATGCTGTTCAACGCCCGCGCGGCGATCGCGCGTTTTCAGGCGATGGCTGGAGGAAAGCCGCGCGCTGGAGCTGAGGACTCTGCGTCGTGATCGCTCGGCCCGGTCAAGGTCGCTTCTGGGCGGCCTGCACAATTGCAGTATCAAGCTGACGCCGATACGATTGGGTACGACTTCGAATGCCGAACCAAGATCACTGTCAACAAGAAGTTGAATTCGTCGAGCGACCATGAGCTCCATGACACCCGAGCATATCCGACTTGAAGAAGCGCGGCGCGGCGGAGTCCCCTGGAAAAGATGGGGACCCTACCTGAGCGAGCGTCAGTGGGGAACGGTGCGCGAGGACTACAGCGCCAACGGCGATGCGTGGAACTACTTCAGCCACGACCAGGCACGTTCCCGTGCCTATCGCTGGGGCGAGGACGGCCTTGCTGGAATCTCTGATGATCAGCAACTCCTTTGCTTCGCATTGGCGCTGTGGAACGGCAAGGATCCCATCGTCAAGGAGAGGCTGTTCGGTCTCACCAACAGCGAAGGCAACCACGGCGAGGACGTGAAGGAATACTACTTCTACCTCGACTCGACGCCGACGCACTCGTACATGAGGTACCTGTACAAGTACCCCCAGGCTGCGTATCCCTATAGCAAGCTCGTCGACAGCAACCGCGGTCGCAGCCGACAGGAATTCGAGTTCGAGCTGCTCGACACCGGGGTCTTCGATGACGACCGTTATTTCGATGTCTTCGTCGAGTATGCCAAGGATTCCGCCGAAGATGTGCTGGTCCGGATCACTATCGAGAACCGCGGACCGGAGCCGGCCACGCTGCACGTGCTTCCGACGCTTTGGTTCCGCAACACCTGGTCGTGGGGCGTATCGTCGCCGCGGCCGGTGCTGCGCGAGAAGGCAAGCGACTCAAACGTGCGCATGATCGCCGCTTCGCATGCCGATCTGGGCGAACGCGTGCTCGCCTGCGAAGGCGCCCAGACGCTGCTTTTCACCGAGAACGAGACCAATGCGCAGCGCCTGTTCAACACCGCCAACCGGACGCCCTACGTCAAGGACGCTTTCGACAACTATCTCGTTCACGGGCGGCGCGACGCGGTGAATCCGGAAAAGATTGGAACAACAGCGGCGGCGCACTATCCGGTCACCATCGAAGGGGGACAGAAGCAGACGTTGCGCCTGCGACTGAGCCCGGCCGCGTCGAAGGCGTCGTTCAGGGACTTCGACGCGATGATGCAAACCCGGCGCAGGGAAGCGGATGAATTCTATGCGACGGTGATTCCGAAATCGCTCACGCCTGACGCCGCCAACGTCATGCGGCAGGCGCTCGCGGGCATGCTCTGGTCCAAGCAGTTCTTTAACTATGACGTCGACCTTTGGCTCGAGGAACATGGCGCCGATCCCTTCACAGGCAAGCGAGGCACGGCGGCGCGCAACGAGCACTGGCATCACATGCACAATGCCCACATCCTGTCGATGCCCGACAAGTGGGAGTATCCCTGGTACGCCGCGTGGGACCTCGCGTTTCACGTGCTGGCGCTGACGCTGGTGGACGAGGACTTCGGCAAGCAGCAGCTCGACCTGATGCTCAGTGAAAACTATCTGCATCCGAGCGGACAGCTACCGGCGTATGAGTGGAACTTCGGAGACGTCAATCCGCCCGTGCATGCGTTTTCCACCATTTTCACCTACGGCCTCGAACAGATTCACCGCGGCAAGGGGGATATCGACTGGCTCGAGCGCTCTTTCCACAAGCTGGCGCTTAACTTCACCTGGTGGGTGAACCGCAAGGACCGCTCCGGTAACAACGCTTTCGAGGGCGGCTTTCTCGGCCTCGACAACATCGGCGTCTTCGACCGCAGCGCGCCGCTGCCGACCGGTGGATACCTGGAACAGGCTGACGGCACCGCGTGGATGGCGCTCTTCTGCCAGAACATGATTGAGATCGCCGCCGAGCTGCTGATGCACAAGCCGGCTTACGCGGACATGGCGCTCAAATTCATCGAGCACTTCATGTGGATCGCCAACGGCCTGCTCCGCGCCGGAATAGGCACAGGAATGTGGGACGAGGAGGATGGCTTTTTCTACGACGTGCTCCAGCTTCCCGATGGACACGCTCAGCGACTGAAGGTTCGGTCCATGGTGGGGCTGCTTCCCTTGTGCGCCGTCACCGTCTACGACGGCAAGACACTCGATAAGTATCCCGACCTGCGCGAACGCTATTCCAGGTTTCTGAAGGCGCGGCCGGAGCTGATGTCGTTCCTGCACGACCCGCTCAAGCTGGGTCATTCGGGTCGCAGGCTTGCCGCAGTCTTGAATGAAACCAAGCTGCGACGAGTGCTGGCGAGGATGCTCGACGAAAACGAGTTCCTGAGCCGCTACGGTATTCGAGCGCTGTCTCGTTACCACGCCGAGCATCCGTACGTGTTTCGAACTGGAGGCCATGATTACAGCGTGTCGTACCTCCCCGGAGAGTCTGATAGCGGGATGTTCGGAGGTAATTCCAATTGGCGCGGGCCGATCTGGATGCCGGTGAATGCGTTGATCGTGCGGGCCCTGCTGCAGTACTACATGTACTACGGTGACGGATTCACCATCGAATGCCCCACCGGGTCGGGACGGAAGATGACGCTGTACCAGGTCGCCGAGGAGATCACCAATCGACTGGCGAGCATCTTCCTACGTGACGATAATGGCCACCGGCCGGTGTACGGTGGAAACAAAAAATTCCAGGAAGATCCGCATTGGCGCGATCTCATCCTGTTTTACGAGTATTTTCACGGCGACAACGGCGCCGGCTTGGGCGCCAGCCACCAGACGGGCTGGACCGGTGTCGTGGCGCGTGGCATGCATATGTTTGCGACCAGCACCGCAGAGCAATTCCTCGACCTCGGCAAGGCGGCCGTAATTACGGAGGTCGAGACGCCAGCGTCTGCGACGCGGCCATAACGGCCACCCGGGGGGAACAAGGGATGCCGCGCTATCCGTCGCTGTACCAGATCAACATCCGCGTCTGGCTCACGGCACTTTCTCGAGCGCTGGGTCGGCAGGCGGCGCTTGACGACATTCCAGACGCATACCTCGATCGCCTTGCAGAGACAGGTTTCGACTGGATATGGCTCTTGAGCGTCTGGAGCACAGGTGCTGCGAGCCAACGGATATCCCGCTCCGATCCAGAGTTGCGCAAGGATTTCGAGCAGACGCTGCCGAACTTGCGCGAGGAAGACATCGGCGGATCAGGTTTCGCGATCACTGGGTATACCGTTTCCTCCGCTCTCGGCGGTGATGCGGCACTGGCGCGCATTCGCGAGCGACTGAAGAAGCGCGGCTTGCGCCTCATGCTGGACTTCGTACCCAACCACACCGCGCTCGATCACCCATGGGTTGAGGATCACGCTGATTATTACGTGGCCGGCACCGAGCTCGATCTCGCCCGCACCCCGCAAAACTATGTCTGGGTAAAACGACGGCAGGGCGATGTGCTGCTCGCTCATGGCCGCGATCCGTACTTCGCCGGTTGGACCGACACGCTGCAGCTCGACTATAGCAATCCCGCGACGCAGGAAGCGATGATGGGCGAGCTCGCCAGAATCGCCGGACAATGCGACGGCGTGCGCTGCGACATGGCCATGCTGCTCTTGCCCGAGGTATTCGACCGCACGTGGCGTCGCAAAGCGCCGCCATTCTGGCCTGAAGCGATTCGCCGCATTCGCGAGGAATATCCCGGGTTCTGCTTCATGGCCGAGGTCTACTGGGACCTCGAATGGACCATGCAGCAACAGGGCTTCGACTACGCTTACGACAAGCGACTATACGACCGCCTGCGCGAGGGGCACGCTCGGCCGGTGCGGGAGCATTTGTGCGCGGAGCTCGGTTATCAGAACAAGCTCGCGCGCTTTATGGAAAATCACGACGAGCCACGGGCGGCAGCGACACTCGAACCCGCGATGCACAAGGCCGCGGCGGTCATCACTTATTTGTCGCCCGGCATGCGATTCTTCCATCAGGGTCAGTTCGAGGGCCGTCGGAAGCGCATTTCGCCCCATCTGATTCGCGCACCCGCGGAGCCCATCGATCAAGCGCTGCAAGCCTTTTACACGACGCTGCTGGCGGTACTGCGCGGCGCCATCGTTCGCGACGGCGAGTGGAAACTGCTCGCGTGCTTGCAGGCATGGGACGGTAACTGGACGAGCGATTGCTTCATCGCCTGGCTCTGGCGCGGGGCGCAAGGCGAGAAACGGCTCGCTGCCGTCAACTATTCCGGCAACCAGAGTCAGTGCTATGTACAACTTCCGGTGGAAGATCTGACGGGCAATACTCTAAGATTCGCCGACATGATGAGCGCGGCAAGTTATGATCGATTGGTGAGCGATGTCGCTTCGCGCGGCATGTTTCTGGACTTGCCGCCTTGGGGCTACCACGTTTTTCAGGTGACCGCCTTCTGACGGCTGTCTGTCCGGCAGTCGCCGTTGTACCGTTGAAGATCGCATTTCTTGAGGAGAACGTTATGTTGATCAAGTTGAAATGGCGAGCCGCGTTGGCTGCAGCGTGTATGACATTGATGGTGGTGTGCATCAACGCGCGCGCCGAGGAAGTCCCGCTGGTGACTGGTGAGCACTGGACCAAGTCTTCCGAGGAGATGAAAAAGGCTTATCTCGTCGGAATCGCCAACATCGTCCTGCTCGAGATGACGTACGAAGGTGCAAATCAGGCTTCAGACGCCCAGAGCATGCTCCCGCGCATGGTGAAGGGACTGAAGGGTCACACTCTCGACACCGTTCGAGAAGCCCTCAACAAGTGGTACGTCGCGCATCCCGACCAACTGCAACGGCCGGTCATCGAGACAATCTGGTTCGAGATGGTGGTTCCCGGCCTTCGCAACCCGAAGTAGTGGAGAGTGATCATGAAACGACTCGTAACGGTAGTGTCGATCGCGGTGGCAGCGAGCGTGATCGGATGCACCAGCATGACCCCGCAGCAGCAAGGGACGGTGACCGGCGCCGCGATCGGCGCTGCTGCCGGTGCCGGCATCGCTGCCATCTCGGGTGGGAGCGGCTGGACTGGAGCGGCCATCGGCGCCATCGCCGGCGGCGTCATTGGCAATATCCAGGGCAGCAAACAGTAACAAGGCCGGGGCCGGCTCGAGCCCCGGGCGACGCGCCGGCCTCCACCCTCGACTTCGCCGGGGTACGTTCTTTCGCGCTGTACCTGCGCAAAGTCGAGCCATGCCTCATTTCCGGTTTCGGGGTCGAAGAAGACTCGCCGGCTTGGCGATCGCTACGTCGCTGCTCGTATCGCCTCTCGTGACCTTCGTGTCGCTTGCGCATGCGCAAAGCATCGAGCCCCGTTCCTACTCGAACGCTCCAGTCGGAGTCAACTTCCTTATCGCGGGTTATGCGTACACGCGAGGCGGTCTTGAGTTCGAATCGTTGCCCATCACAGACGCGCATCTGCACACCTCCAACGCGGTCCTGGCGTATGCACGATCGCTCGATCTGTGGGGATTGTCCGGCAAGTTCGACGCTATCGTGCCCTACACCTGGCTCTCCGGATCGGCCGCGTACGCCGGGCAACCGATGCAGCGCGTAGTCAACGGCTTCGGCGATCCCGCGTTCCGGTTATCGGTCAATCTCTACGGAGCGCCGGCCCTTGACCTCAAGGAGTTTCGAGATTATCGGCAGGACCTGATCATTGGTGTGAGCCTGCAGGTGTGGGCGCCATGGAGCCAGTACGACGACACTCGCGTCGTCAACATCGGAACGAACCGCTGGGCTTTCAAGCCTCAGATCGGCATCTCCAAAGCGGCGGAAGCGTGGACGCTCGAGCTTACCGGGGCAGTAACCTTTTACACGGACAACCGGGATTTCTTCGGCGGAAACACGCGCTCTCAGGATCCGCTCTATTCGATCCAGGGGCACGCCATCTATAACTTCTCGTCCGGTATCTGGGGTTCGCTCGACGGGACGTACTTTACTGGTGGTCGCTCGACACTCAACGGAGTCCTTAATAACGACCTCCAGCAGAACTGGCGCGCGGGCGGAACGCTTGCATTTCCCGTCGACATCTATAACTCCGTCAAGCTCTATGCGAGCCGCGGGGTCTCGGCACGCACCGGGAACAACTACGACCTTTTTGGCGTCGCGTGGCAGTATCGCTGGGGCGGCGGACTATGAGGCATGCGCTCACGCCTGCAAGTCCGTGCTGGCCGACAGTATCGAGTCGGAGACTCCGGACGGCTTGATCAGCCCGTCGCTCCCGCTGCGGGCACCGCAACACGCCTTCACCAGAGCGCGTACGGCACGATCGTGATCGCGGCAATGACGAAGTAGGCGAGCACTGCCGCGGCGTTCCCAAGGGGGCGGAGGAATTAAGGCCGAGCCTGCGCCCTATCCGAAATGCATGGTGGAGCACACCAGCGCGCGGCCCTTCCAGTACATGCCGTCCAATCGCAATCGGAGATTCTCCAGCACTGTCGTTCCGCATCTGGAGAACTCGACCATCACAGCAGGGCGCGAGCCATCGCCTTCGACTCGCTCGATGGTTGCACACTCGAGCTCCGGCGAATACTTCTTGAGCAGTTCCTTGATTTCATCGTCGCTCGTTCCAGGCTCGATGTTTCCTATCCAGAGTTTCATGTATTCACCTCGGCAAAGCTCACAGTATGATCTTCACGAGTTGTCCAAGCAGCTCCTCCGGCGAAATCATCGTCAGCAGCAAAGGCGCCAGGGGCAACAACGTCATCACCACGAGCTGCACCACGGTATCCAGGGTGATGGGCACCACTCGCATGCCGCGCACAACCTCGAAGCTGTTCCCCATGTCGGCGAGCGACTGCACATCGGCGCTTCCGACGAGCGGTTCGCCGGCCGGTGTGGAGCGGCGCAACCACTTGGCATCGAACTCGTCGACGTATCGCTTGGCAAGATGTCCGTAGTCGCGCAGCCCGGCACGCTTTGCACGAGAGAGCGGCACGACGAAGACCAGCAATGGCGCGAGCACAACCCCGACCACGATCACGACGAACGTGAAAACCTGCAACTTGAAGACCGTCAGCACTGCACCGTCGTAGAAAATGTGGTTCGCGATCATGCCGGCCAATAGCGTTCCCTGGGCGAACAGCAACGGCGCGAAGGCATATCCGATACGCGACAGGAACCCGATGCCGCCGAGCCGGTCAGGGTGAATCGGGGCATAAGCGATGTCCATGCGCGACACCTGCCAGAGGAACCTCGCCCAGACGACGAGGCGGAAATACCAGCGCGCCAGCAAGAACTGGAAGAGAGGTAGGCTGACGATCAGATACCACCATCCCGCGAGCTGCAGCTTGAGTTCACCGTCTTGCGGGTTGGCGTACCACGTGGGCGCTCCAAGGGCGGCGTAATGCCGCCACATGAACAAGATGCCGAAGGCGTAGACAATGACGATCAGCAGCACCTCGGCGGTCACCGAGTTGCGAAGCCGCATCGCGCTCTCGATCGCTGCGTTGAAGCGTTGGCGGACGGTCCCGCGCACGAGATCCAACGTCACGAATTGGGCGACCACCGCCCGCATCCTTTCGTGGACGACCAATTCGGCGACGATGAGCAGCGGAAGCGCCACGAGGAAGCGCGCGTGGGCGTCGATGTCGTATAGAAAGGGGACCGCGACCTTGTTGCCCCACGCCTTTCCATCCAGCGCGGAAAGCAGCAAGAGAGGAAGCCAGGCGAGTATCCCTATGAACACGACACGTCTGCGCACCAGCTGGAGTGCATCGCCCGTAAGATGCGCTCGCCGCAATGCCTGGAACAGCGGCCCGCCGATGACTACGGAGAAATCCTGCTCGAGGGAAGACGCTCGCATACGTTTATCTCTCTTTACCCCTGGTCTGCGCGAATACGATCCCAGAAGACTAGACGCTCAAGCCATGATGTTCACGCCACCGTCGACGTACAGCGTCTCGCCGGATAGGCGGCGGGCATAGGGCGTCGCGAGATAGGCACAGGTGAAGCCGACGTCCATGATATCGACCAGCTCGCCGATCGGTGCACGCTGCGCCGCTTCGTTGAGCAGCAGATCGAAATCCTTGAGCCCGGAGGCGGCGCGCGTCTTGAGCGGCCCGGGCGAGATGGCGTGCACGCGGATCCCCTTGTCTCCGAGCTCGTAGGCCAGATAGCGGCAGCATGCTTCGAGTGCCGCCTTCACCGGACCCATCACGTTGTAGTTGGGCACGACTTTGTTTGCGCCGTAATAGCTCATGGCAAAGAGCGTTCCGCCGTTGTTCATCAACGGTGCCGCCAACCGCGCGATTCTAACGAACGAGTGACAGGAAATGTCCATCGCCTGCTTGAACCCCTCCACCGAACAGTTGATAAGCGGCCCACGCAGATCTTCCTTCGGTGCGAAGGCGATGGAATGAACGACGATGTCGAGCCTGCCCCATTCCCTGGTAATTCGTTCGAACACCGCTTCGAGCATGCCCGGCGTGCCAACGTCGAGGGGCATGAATATCTGCGCTTCCAGCTCTTTCACCAACGGCTCGACGTAGGTCTTCGTCTTCTCGTTGATGTAGGTGATCGCCAGATCCGCGCCCAGCTCACGAAACGCCTTCGCGCAACCGTAAGCGATCGAGTACTGGTTGGCGACGCCGATGATCAGCGCTTTTGAGCCCTTGAGCGCGGGACGGGGAACTTCGATGGGCATGACTTGAATCTCCTAGAGTTGCATCTGAGGCACCTGCGACGGCACCTTGAGGTCGGCCTCGGTTGCCGCAAGCACCTGCTGCACCGACACGCCGGGCGCGGTTTCGCGCAGCATGGCGGCTCCTTCCTCGAACGAAATCACCGCCATTTCGGTGACCAACAGACTCACCGGCCGCGACGAAGTGAGCGGCAGGGTGCATTGTTTGACGATCTTGGGCTTGCCTTTCGCCGTGTGCTGCATGGCGATGACGACGCGCTTGGCACCCGTCACTAGGTCCATCGCGCCGCCCATGCCCGGCACCATCTTTCCCGGAATCATCCAGTTCGCAAGCAAGCCTCGCGCGTCGACCTGCAGCGCTCCGAGCACCGTCATGTCGACATGCCCGCCACGAATGAGCCCGAAGGATGTCGCGCTGTCGAAGGTGCAGGCTCCCGGTAGCGCCGTAACCGGCCGGCCGCCGGCATCGGTCAGCAGCCGGTGCGCCATCCCTTCCTCGGGAGCAGGCCCGGTGCCGATCAATCCGTTCTCGGACTGGAAGAAAACGCGAACGCCTTCCGGAACGTGGTTCGCAACGGCGGTGGGAATCCCGATGCCGAGGTTGACCAGCATGCCATCGCGCAATTCGCGCGCGATGCGTTTGGCGATGATTGTCGATGCGTCCATTGCAGTCAGTTGGTAACGAGATAATCGACCAGCGGTGCCGGCGTCATGACGTGATCGGGAGCGATGACGCCGGTCGGAACGATGTGCTCTGCCGCCGCGATGACGGTGTCGGCAGCCATGGCGATCACGGGATTGAAGTTGCGGCCCGTAAGCGCGTAGGTGAGATTGCCGAGATAGTCGGCGAGGAATGCACCGACCAGCGCGAAATCGGCACGCAATGCGATTTCGACCAGGAATTCCCTTCCGTTGATGGTGAGCTTCTGCTTGCCTTCTTCGACTACCGTTCCGACGCCGGTTGGCGTGAGAACCCCGCCCAGTCCGAATCCGGCGGCGCGAATGCGCTCGATCAGCGTTCCCTGCGGAACCAGCTCGACCTCCATCTCCTTGGCGAGCATGCGCCGCTGCGTTTCAGGATTGGTACCGATGTGGCTGACGATCGCCTTGCGCAGGACACCCGCGCTGACGAGCTTGCCGATGCCGACGCCAGGTGCCGCGGTATCGTTGGCGATTACCGTCAGGTCGCGTTTTTGCTGGCGCACGATCTCGTCGACAATTCGCTCGGGCGTGCCTACACCCATGAATCCGCCGACCATGAGGCTCGCGCCGTCCGGGATCTTGGAGACGGCATTCTCGATGGACAATGTCTGCATTGCATTCTCCGCACAAACTTAAAGACTCATCTCAACGCGTGGCGGTCGCGCGCGCGCCACCGAGCACCGCTCGGGTATGACGAGCGATCATCAGCTCCTCGTTGGTCGGAATGACCCACGCGGCCACACGGCTCGCCGCGGTGCTGATGCGCGGGCCGCCCGCCTGATTGGCCGCGGCATCGAGCTCGAGCCCAAGCCAGGCTGCATCGCGACAAACCCGCTCGCGCAGCGAGCGGCTGTTCTCGCCGATCCCCGCGGTGAACACGATGGCATCGATCCCGCCGAGCGCGGCGGCGAGCGAGCCCAGCTCGCGTCCAATGCGGTAGATGAAGAGATCGATCGCGACCTTGGCATCCGGCTCGCTGCTCGCTTCGAGCGTGCGCATGTCGCTGGAGATACCGGAAACGCCGAGAAGGCCCGACTGCTGGTAGATGAGCTTCTCGATGGCGCGAGCGTCCATCTTGAGCTCGTCCATCAAGTAAAGCATGACCCCGGGATCGAGGCTCCCGGTGCGCGTTCCCATCGGCAGACCATCGACCGCGGTGAATCCCATGGTGTTCGCCACGCTTCTGCCACCCGCGATCGCGCACATGCTCGCACCGTTGCCGAGGTGCAGCACGATGGTCTTGCCGCGCGCGGCCTTGGCGTCGTACTTCGGCAGCGCCTGCGCGATGTACTCGTAGGAGAGTCCGTGGAAGCCATAGCGGCGCACGCCACGCTCGGTCAGCGATTTGGGCAATGCGAACAGCTGCGCCAGCGGCGGCTGCGCGCGATGGAACGCGGTATCGAAGCATGCCACCTGCGGAAGCTCCGGCAGGCGCTGGAGCAAGAGTCTGATCGGCGACA
>Ga0126381_100001977_pt1 | contig 22068 bp, 31 predicted proteins | sample PanSoiMetPlot_28_FD_96465 | JGI IMG/M metagenome (GOLD analysis project Ga0126381, IMG submission 96465) | Tropical forest soil microbial communities from Panama - MetaG Plot_28 | ecosystem: Environmental > Terrestrial > Soil > Tropical forest > Bulk soil | place: Panama | collected 2016-02-17
AGAATTTGACTATCGCTGGCTACTCACACACCTTTCACTTGATGAAAAAGCGGGAAGGCTTCAGCTAAGCAACAAAGCGTTGCTCGCCGCTGAAGCATATATTTTTGCGCGATACCACATGCATAAAACCGTTTACTTTCACAAGACAACTCGCGGCGCTGAAGTAATGTTCAGATTGCTGCTAAAGCGTTTTGTTTTTCTTATGAGTGAGGACGGTGTGAAAAAAGCCACAAAGCTCGTACCTGCGGCTCCTCCTGCCTTCATAGTTGCATTTAAGGAAAAGGAAAGCGACTTGAAGGATTTTTTGGCGCTAGACGACCATACTGTGTCGGAGTTCTGCAAGGCCGCAGCGAAATCAAAAGATTCCGTCCTGAAACAGTTAGCTTCCGGCCTTCTGGACAGGAGATATTTTAAGTCGTGCGATTTGACCGGAATGGAAGCGCCTAAGATCGCGGAGTTTCAAAATGAAATTACCGCTCTAATGGAAAAAAAGAAACTAAGCATGCAGTGGAACTGGGCAAGCGATTCGCCTGGCGACACACCTTACAAAGCTTATGATCCCGATTCCGAAAAGGAAAATACGCAAATCTATGTTGAGGACTCATTCGGCGTCCCCAAGGAAATTAGCAAGCTCTCGAAACCTGTGGCTCAGCTCAGAGAAGCATATGCCATGCATCGTTTTTACTTTCCCGAGAACCTAAGGAATGAGATCATGCAAATCAAAGATAGGACCATTCAGGGGACAAACAATGCTTGAAAATTATCAGGTTCTTGCGGGAGTAATCAGCGCGCACCCAAACCACCAGGTTGAGGGGCGCATACGACTTCACAAAACTATCCGACTTTTGCAGCGGATAGGACTACCAACCGACTACACTTTTTCCTTCCACTTTGACGGCCCCTACAGCCAGGAGCTTCATTCTGACCTCAAGATGATTATGCAGACTGGATTAGGAACAGAAGAATGCAGATTATCGCGAAAAGGTGACGAGTTTTTCGTTCTCAAGGCGGTTTCAAAAGTCAGATTGACAGTGCTGGATCGATTTCAGTCTTCAATTGAGCGAATTGGAGCTGCGGACATACAGACGTTGGAGTTTGCTTCTGTCTACGACCAGTGCCGAGAAATGGGTTCCTCTCATCAGGACGCCTTAAATCGGGTCCGTACGAAGACGGGGCGGAGCCACGATGGGCGCAGGGCTGACTTCGCGCTGACGTTGCTACGGGAATTAGGATTACCAGCTGGAGCTCGCGCGATGCGAGCTTCTGCTTGAGCTCATAGACTTCAGCCCGTTGCTTTTGGTAAAGCAGGGGCTGCGGAGAGCGTCAAAAGGCTGCATCGAAACGAGGTCACCAGCCCTTAACGCCAGAAATCATAGCCAGTCCCTCTCGAGGAAATAGCGCGGGCCGGGAGTACCCACTTGAAGGCCGCTATTCCTTGGCATGACCCCCAACTTTTTTCACGCTGAAATTCAGGGAAATCGGTCCGACTTGGTATTGGGCCTTTAGAGGCCGGAACCAGCCCATATAAACAGCTCCGCTTTTTGTTAGTGGGAAGGGCGAGCCTTTAAGGTGCCTTATGAAACAAAAATCTATCGATGCAGTTCGTTGTTTTGAGTGTTGTTGTCCTATCACGAAGGAAGACCCGTTCATCTACGACCCGTTTGTACATGCCGAAGATGGCGAGCCACTTGGGACGATGTTCTTCCACCTCAACTGCTGGGTGATGCCCGACGATGAGCCGTTGCACGAGACCGCAAGCCGTCTCTCCCTGCTGCTCACTCTAATGGCTCACGGCATGCGTGACTTGGTAGAAGGCTACGATCCAGAGTGCGGTGACGCCGTGCTGAACGACCTGCAGGAGTCGTGGCAGCGGCTTCAGGACACCCATGGTCGGCTGACGAAGCATGCTCAGGTGGCTTCCAAGGCGTAAGCGCTCCACTCTCCAACAAACTGTTTCCACGTCCCTCTATTTGCGGGCCGGAGCGTTATGACTCCGGCCCGTTTCCTTTTTTGGCTGAGGAGAACGCGAGGGGGCCGTTTCGGCAACGAAATCGCCGAGACCAGCCCTAACCATCACAAACTACCCTTAGCCTCTCTCTCCGGGAGAGTAGCGCGAGCCGACGGCGCAGCCGGACTGCTTCCCGACTCCTGAGGTAACGTTTCGCGATTTGTTTTGGGTAGCTTCTCTCTAGAGATCACGTATGGTTTCACGCAGTCACCAAGCGTGACAGGAGGAAAGCGATGAAGAAGAGCAAAAAGAGCCGCGCCGTGCCCAAAGCCCAGAAAGTGGCGAAGAAGGGTGCGCCGCGCCAAACTTCTGCTGGCAAGGCTCGTGCCGAAGGTATGCGACTGTTCAAGCTGGCGGGACGGCCCACTGAGGAACAGTTCGTGCTTGTGTATGGCGAACGCGGTCCGCGCATGACGTGGGAGGAGCGAGCCAAAGCAGGAGTGTCAGCGGCGAAATTTCAGGCGGCTTTGAAAGCGAAGCAATCTGGACGATAAGCAGCGCCCCGCTTACGGTTGATGCCATAACCCGGGAGCAGGTACACTCCTGCCTACTGTCCAATGGCGAACTGCACAATACGCTTTACCAGTTTTCCGCTGACCGAGCACCCACCTGAATTTGTCAGTGCAATCATAGCGGTATTCCGCGACCACGAATCCAAATGTGGAACCCTGGGGCTAGCCAAAGGCTTAACCAGCAACGAAGTCTTGTCCCTATTGCGACCCGACCTGAAAAAGATCGGGTTCATGATAGAAGCTGGGCAAATGAAGGCTGATCGAATTGAGCGTCCTGTCTTCTTTGGGGAGAATGGCAGTCCTGAGTTGCAGTACAAGATTGATGCCTACCATCCTGATTGGAAATGCGGCCTAGAAGTCGAAGCGGGACGGGCATGGATGGGGAACGCTGTTTATCGCGATTTGATTCAGGCGCTCGTAATGGTGGATGTGAGTCATCTGGTGCTAGCGGTCCCGAACGGCTATCGATACAAAACGAATGGCAAGTCGATTGTGAGCACCGACTACGACAACACAGTGGCCGTCGCTAAGGCTCTCTATGGGCATAGTCGTGTTCGATTCCCGTATGGCCTCACTGTTGTGGGCTATTAGCCCTTCACACCTTAGGACGCCTCCCGAAACAAGTTTATCCCGCGATCAGCTTAAATCTGGTCTCCCTTCCTCACCCGGAAATTCACCAAGAACTACGCTCAGTGGGCCGAACGTCGAGTAAAGTTCGTCCTTGGACAGTCCCAATTTAGCCCGCAGATGGTGCGCAACTAACTGAAAAAGAAGTGCTTGATGCTAACATATCATATGATAGTTTGTGCTTGACATGAGGAGGCATGCGGAGATAGCATGGCATCATATGATGTGACACCGATGATGAACTGGGCAGCTGCCGGGGTTCCCGTTGGAAGACTGTTGCGTACAGTTACGGAAAGAAATTGCCCGGCTGGCCCGGAGGAAAGACCTGAGGATCGTTCCCAGATCTCCAGAGATGCCATGCCACTGGCAGCCAACGACGGTCACGAATCCGTTAACTGGAATTCCCTTCACGGATATTTCTGCCTGGCACTACATCGCGGAACTCGCGGAAGCTGGGCACAAAATCGAGACGATCACGCTCGAACAGCCCGAGGGCGAGACCGCACACGTTATGTCTGTGCCGATTGGAACGAACATGCCGGACCTGTACATCAAAGTGCAGCTTAAGAGAGCGAAAATTTGGGGCCGCAGCTTCCACCACAGCACCGAGAAAGGCCAGGGGTCATGAGAGAGCATAATGGCATTAAAGACTTGAAAGTGAGCTTGATCGACTGTCCAAACTGCGGTTCTACGAAAGTCGAGACTCGAAAGCTCAAAGATCGATTTCAGTACGGCAGTGGGTCAAAGGCGGTCGAGCTCGAGGCGCTTGTTCCATTTCACAAATGCGCTGACTGTGGATTCGAGTTTACAGACGCGGAAGCAGAAGACACCAGACACGAAGCAATTTGCCGCCACTTGGGAATGATGCCTCCGATTGAGGTTGTAGGAGTTCGTCAGCGTTATGGAATGACTCGCGCTGCGTTCGCGGAGAAGAGTCGAATCGGAGAAGCGTCACTTGCAAGGTGGGAGACAGGGCAGCTAATTCAGAACGCCGCAAACGATAACTATCTGTACTTGCTCTGCTTCGCTGACAACATTGACCGCCTAAATGCGCGGTATGCGTTTGGTGCATTTCCAGACAAGCAAACTGCTGCTGTTCAACCGCCACGATTCCGGACTCTGGAATCCACAGAGATTTCCGACAGACAGAACGAGGCCCACAATTTTCTTGATCCTTGGTGCAGAAGGGCGAGCCAACCGTGTACATAGTCACGTTCTACTCGTTTAAGGGGGGGACTGGTCGTTCGATGGCCTTAGTTAACACTGCCGTCGAGCTGGTGAAGGCAGGCCGACGTGTTCTCATAGTTGATTTTGACCTTGAAGCACCAGGCCTCGACACTTTTAACCTCCCTCAACCGCAGACACCTACGAAGGGAATTGTGGATTTTGTTTCGCAATACTTGACAACCTCCGAAGCTCCAGACGTCTCTGAGTTCCTATATCGCTCTCCAATTGTCGGCACCAAGGGACAATTGTGGGTCATGCCAGCCGGTCTTCCGGATGAAGATTACGACGCGAGATTTAAGTCAATTGATTGGCAACAGCTATACAGCAAGCGTGACGGGTATTTTCTTTTTGAAGACCTGAAGGCCCAGTGGAACAGATTTCTCAAACCAGACTACGTGTTCATCGACTCCCGAACCGGATATACGGATGCGGGTGGGATTTGTACTCGTCAACTCCCTAATACCGTTGTATTTTTTTTCTTCCCGAACGAACAGAATCGGCGCGGATTGGAAAGTGTAGTTCGTCAGGTTCGCGCAGAAGAAAGCAGCGAAAGACACAAGGAAATAAAGCTCCGATTTGTCATGTCAAATGTCCCTGAGCTCGATGACGAAGAGGAATTTCTCGCCAAGAACGTTGCAAAGTTCAAAGCTACTCTGGGTTTTCGGAGCTTCCTGGGAATTATCCATCAGTATCCGAGTCTCGCCCTTGTAACACAAACGATCTTCACTCTTGATCGTCCGCGGACTCGTCTTACGCGAGAATACGGAAAACTAGCTGCGGCAATCCGACAAGACAATCCCGAGGACCCCGAAGCTGCCATTGAATTCTTGGACGAAATTGCGCCACTTTCGCGGTCCCGTCGTCTGCCGGCTAGGGAGCTTGAGGACCGCATTCAAGACATTCGCTCACGCCACTCCGCGAACCCAGAAGTCATGCTCAGGCTGTCGGTATTATTGAGGAGGCAGCGCCGGTTCGACGAGGCGCTTGCGTTGCTAGAGCAGGCAGGAGAGTCAGGTGCTCGCGGCTCTGAATTCTTGCTTGCGCGCGCCGAACTTTATGCAATCACTCACAATTCTGCCGCAGCACTGAGCGACTTAACTCGCTTTCTCAAATCTAATGATGCCAGTTACGTGGATGTAAGTGCAGCAGCACGACTGCTGGTACGCCTCGACCTCCCGTCATTAATGTCGCTGCCGCAATCTCCAGTGTTTCTGAGACTGGATGACGACGAGAAGCTTCTCATTGCCCGGGAACTTTTCTATTCACGAAGGTCCCTTCCGGTTATCTGGCAGATTCTGCAAAGCCTGCTACAACGTGCCGACTTGCCCGAGCGTTTTGAAGGAAGTGTGAAAACACTGCTTGTATTGTCCTTCATCGGTGGTAGTCGCTACCAGGAAGCAGTAGATGAGCTGACACAGAAGGGGAAGCGAGAAGTAGGACAGCTTGAACTCCACGAGACGTTCAATCTTGCTATGGCGCGCTGGGGGCTGGAATCAAAGCCCACTCCGGAATACTTTGCGAGGGTCCTCGAAATGCCGCGAGGCTCAGAAACAGCATACGACACCGCGAATTTCAAACAGTGCTTTGCGGTCGCTGCTTGGGTCGTCGGCCAAACAGAAAGCGCGAAACGTTACATTGACGATGCGTGGCAAACAATGGTGTCACACCCACGCACGGAATTCAGTTGCTGGTCATATCTCCATGTCACGCCGGATGGTTTCTTGGAAGACATCAAGGAAATGCGTCAGTTGTTTCAAGGAGAGCAGATTTTGCCGCGTTTCTTGCGGCAAGACAGTGCAGAAGCTGCTGAGGTAGCGCAATGATCGAACCTGCCGTGTTGGACGTGCTCCAAAAAGAAGTGAGGTCCAGGATAGACGAAGAGCATAAAGTTCTAGATGAGATGCGCGAGGAAGTGCGTCCTCTTAAGGCCGCTACTCGCCGAATCCAACCCAGAACTGCGACAGCAATCTCACTGGTTGGTACTGACGGCGGGAATAATCAGCTTCAATTTGACCCCTTTCAAATCGAGCTAGTTCGCGTCGTTGATTCAGGCAAGAACGAGTACTGCCTGGAGGTCGTTACACCACGTACTCCCATCCTGGAGTTGAACAAACGGCACCTTGCGCCTGACGGAACGCCAAAGACTGCTCTTGGAAAAATGATGAAGTATTTGGGGGCCACCGGACTGCCGGAGCTCGCTGAAATTTTCAACCCTGACCCGGAAAAGATCGCAAGCAGCTGGCTAAATGTTTATCGAGAAATGATGGAATGGGCCGTTCTCTTTGAGTTGGTTCGAGAAAAAGATTTCGGCACAGATACCGTTATTGTCTGTGATGGTTTTTTGCGATCAAAGATGTTTAGCAAAGATTTGTTTGGAAAATATCGGGAAGGACTTGAAGAAGGTATTCGCCACCAATTCGAAAAGAGCCGCCGTCGCATTTACGTGTGCGGTATCGCAAAGCGTAGCGGCATTCTTCAAACGTACAGAATCGCTATGGCTTTGGAAGGAGTCATGCGCACCACTTACCCATGCTTTGTCGAAGTGCCAGAGTCGATGGAGGAACGCGTGTACAAGTGGGACGAGTGGTTCAAGCGTTCTGACAAGTTTGTCGCGGGGAAGATGTTTCTCGTTAAGTTTGGCAATGGAGCGCACGACCCTGTGTGGGCCGTGGACATATTCCTAAAGCAAAAGGATGAAGCACAGATGATCTTTGGGTACCTGCTCGAGGATGCGAAGGACGGGTTCCCAATCCCCCTTTATCCACAGTGCTTGCAAAAGGCTCACGAAAATGCGGCGCTGGAAGGATTTGACATGGAGTTGCTGGAAGACCAGGTCACAGATGCGTTGAGAGCAAACCTAGGCGACAAGAAATGGGTAATTGACGAGCTCGCACTGCAGGACACCGACCCTGCTTCAGCGAGATACAGTTAGGGGGCGCTATGTTAGAACTTTTTCCCAAGGAAGAAGTCGTTGGCGTATTCCGAGGCTTTCGCGAAGGCGGACTCGAGTTTCACGCAGATTTGACGCTCCCATATCGCCCAAAGCTTCACAACGTTCCGATGCATGGACAGTTTTTGCTTGTTCAACTAGAAAACCCGGAAGAGGCAGTACTCGGCAGGATCTGTTCGCTTTCAGCCGAGGGGCGCTTGGCGAGTGCCGCAGGCGAGCAATACAGCATAAGAGCAGTTGGGGAAGGACGACAGGTACCAGATCATCTGCGTGAGGAGTACCTGCGATATAAGGTCAATATCCGTGTGTTGGGCGTCGTGCGGTCCGATGACGGAGATATTCGTTTCGCGCCGTCCCACCGTCGCCTGCCACACGTTGGTAGTCCGGTCGCGTTCCCTTCGGATGAGATACTGCGGCGACTAGTCGGGCATTACAGGCCGGGGGCCGATTTGGGCTTTTTTGCGCTGGGCGAATACATATTTGCTGGTAGTGACAAGAGAGTGAAAGTGGAGGAATGGGCGCAGGTCAAGTCGCTCTGCGCGACAGTTCGATTTCCTATCAAAGATCTGGTCTCGCGACGGTCTTTTATCTTCGCCCGCGCTGGATACGGCAAATCCAACCTGAACAAGCTTCTTTTCAGCACCCTGTATTCGTCAGATTGCACTACAACGAAGCGCAATCGTGAAGTGCCTGTCGGAACCGTAATCTTCGATCCAGATGGAGAATACTTCTGGCCGGACGACAAGGGCAACCCCGGCCTATGCGACGTGCCAGACTTACAGAACAGGATTGTCGTTTTTACATCCCGTGAAGCACCCAGTCCATTCTATGGGTCATTTGTTGCGGGCGGCATAAAACTAGACGTCCGTCGCCTGAGGCCATCCGACGTCCTTAGTATCGCTCTCTCTCCAGAACGTCAAGATCAGCAAAACGTAAGAAAGCTGCGAGGCTTGAATCAAACCGATTGGGGGAGTCTAGTTGATTTGATTGCCCGCGACGGTAATTTGGCTGACCTCGAAGAAGTCCGTCGTCTTGTAAAACTGGATGAGAAACAAGGGGACGTCGAAGCTTTTGCTGCGCGAGCCAACATGACCGCGATCGTCAAAATGCTTCACGACCCTAGCAGCCAATTGATGGATACGTTGCTAGAAGCATTGTCGGCGGGAAAACTATGCGTCGTTGATGTTTCCCAGCTTCGCGGCGGTCCATCTCTTGTTCTCTCCGGACTGATTTTGAGGAAAATCTTTGACCACAACCAAGAAGAGTTCACTAAGGCGGAATCGAGGACAATTCCAACGATTGCGGTTATCGAAGAAGCGCAGTCCGTTTTAAACGAGAAAGCGCCTGCATCTGCACCCTATATTGAATGGGTCAAAGAGGGACGGAAATACGACCTTGGGTCCGTTATGATTACCCAACAACCAGGCAGCATTCCTACGGAAATCCTCAGTCAGGGAGATAACTGGTTTATCTTTCATCTCCTATCGGAGTCAGACCTGAAAAATCTGCAGCGCGCGAATGCGCACTTCTCCGACGACATTCTGAGTTCCCTCCTCAACGAACCGATCCCAGGACAGGGCATTTTTTGGAGTGCCGTGAGTGGGATGCCGTTCCCGATCTCACTACGCGTACTACCATTTGGTGGATTGTACGAAACCCTTGATCCGAAATATGACAGGGCCGAGGTCGGAACCTATGCGTCGAAGCTGAGGGGCGAATATCAGATTCAGGAAGCAACAATCACCACTGCTGAGATTCCCGAGGGAGAAGCAGACCAACACACAATGCTGACACCGAAGCCGGACCCGTTTCGATCTTTTCAGAAAGATGCCATTCAAGTGCTCGCTCGCAACGACAATTTCAAGCAAAGCATCGACAACAACGGCATTCCGTGGGGCGTGGTGATCGGCATTTTGAAAGACGCATTACCAAGCAACCTGACCGACCGCGACTCGATTGCATACAATCTCGTGCCAGTGGCAATGAACGAAATCTTGGGTCCGAAAGATGAGGCTTGGTCTACGCAGAGGCGTGGCCCCAAATCGACTCTTTTTATCGTTAAATCGCGCTCCTAAGCCTCAGGCCGTGCATATAGGTCGTATTCTTGGCGCGGATATTTTTGAGCACCAAATTGCATCGCTTGTCGGCGTCCATTCAAAGCATTCCCTGCCGCCTTGATGGTAGTCAGCCGCCAACCACTTTCAGTAAAAGAGTTCTTGGCTATTTCCAAGCAGTCGTACTTCCTGTCGTGAATACCACCGAAGCGGCAGACTAACCGGGCATCAGATTTGCACATGACAGCTGTATTCTTCCAGACTCTTCGAAGCTGCTCTGCAAACTTGTCCGGTGAAGAGTGCTCGAAGTCGCAGGGTCTGGAGCTATAGTCAACAAAGTCAGGACCTCCCAAAAACCACCTGCGCAGCCACTGGTCAGGCAAATACGTCCTCATGCCGTAGTATGGGGGCGAAGTGATTACCCAGGAAAATTTGCCCTTCCATCGGTCGAGCGGGACGTTACGGCTATCCCGTAAATATGTTCTTCCGACCCCACTCGGTATGGGACCAATGAGATACCGTTCTGCTCGACGCTGGATCATGCCTAAAACGTCTACCACTGGGGGATTCATCTTTCGTTTTTTCCAAAAACTAACCGCATATGTCGGTTTTGGTGCAAACGTCCTCGGACATTGATTCGAACAATAGGAGGGAACTCCTTTACAGAGCGGACCATGTAGTGCCCCAAGCATAATCGCCCTGAGCATCTGTCGCTCAGGCGTGCCGTGGTCCCGTATCAGCTCGCCGCGAAGGCGGCATACTTGAACTAAAGTTGTTTTGGCAAAAGCCCACTTCCAGAATAGGCCGCTCGGGACTTTCGATGGGACGTAGGAATCACTCAGGATATCTTTTGCACATCGCACGACCTTTTCGGCAGTCGTGTTGACAAGCTTGGCAGAGGCAACTGCGACAGCAACAGGACTGCTGTCAAAGCCGACTGATGGTAAGCCCCTGAGGCGTGCCGCAAAATTTGTGGTCCCGCGCCCACAGAACGGATCGAAAACCCACGATTCCTGTTCTGTTCCGCAAGGCAGTACCCGCAATGGGAAATCGAGTGGGTACATTGTAAAGTAAGGACAGATCGCATTCAGCGTTCTATTCATCCGGGTAGAAATATTCTCGCCCAATCCTGCAGGCCTCCTGCATGAATTATTTCATAAGGGCTGTCAACCCTGATTATCGATACTACGGAAAAAGTCCTAAAGCTAGTTGGGGCTTTGACTCTTAACTTTTTTCCGCACGCTCTGGGAGAAGTCGCGCAGCAGCTACGGGAGTGAGAGGGAAACTGGGTTCCACATCCGTAGGTGCTATCAGTCGTCTCTTCGCGGCTGTCGCCAGCGATCGGAGGGGAGCATGTTGTCCAAATCGTCTTCTGGGCTCTGTTCTTCTTCGTACTCCGGATCGGGTTGTGCCTCAGTGACCAAGATCGTCAGGGTCAATCCATATGACGGCCCAAGTCCGACGACTTCCTCGGTGACATAGTCCGCACCACCACAGTCGAACCACACATCCATGAGTGAGCTTGAGGTTACGCGCTTGGACTGCGCTACGTTATGGGGGTCTTGGTTGAACTTGTGCGTGGCAGTGTCCTGTGGAATGCCGGTGTTCTTCTTCGGCCAAGTCAAACCCCGCCTCTGTTTAAGCGGCTCCGACAGGAAAGCGAACTGTACGCGGTTGTCCTTGGATCCTATGACCGCAATCGGGTCCTCGCTCAAATCTGCGTATCGGATCGCCGTGGCGGTCAGCGAAGTCACACATTTGTCAGATAGGGTCTCTATCGCCCTGAAACCCGACGAGACGCGAGCACAAGCTGGTCTAAAAAGATTGGGTGGCATCAACAGTGCCGCCGCGAACGCATCGGCTTCGCGCTCGAAGGGGTCATCGGAGGAGTAGCAACTCTCCGAAACGTGCCGCGAGTTGCCGTCCGCGAAGATGTGCTTGTAGTGGCCCTCCAGAAAGTAGTGACCGAGTTCGTGCGCGACGCTGAATCTGCGGAATCCTTCGCTGGCGATCGAAACGTTGTAGAAGATACTAAACGAGTTGTTAACACCGCACAAACAACCGGAAATTCCTGTGGTCTTTACCTTCTCGCATACGATTCCGTTTGCCGTGGCGATACCGAACGGATCCACGGGCAAAGCCGAAATCTTCCGCTTCGCCAAAACCTCTGCTGCTTGGGCCTCAGCCCGCCAGAAGTCGCGTTTTGCCAAGGCTACTCCTTCTTGGTCTGCTTCTTCGCCATCATTTGGGCCATGCGGGTTAGAGTGTCCAAATCTTCATCCGACATCTTTTCGGCGTGACGAAGAAGTTTGATTGCGACGGCATTAGAAACGTTCATCTCGTCGCTTCTGCCAATCAGATAATCCGTCGTCACCTTCAAAGCATCGGCCAGCGCCTTGAGGTTTGCGAATGAAGGCGACCTGCGCCCGGTTTCAAAATGTGAGACTGCAGACGGCTGGAGGTCGGCTTCTCTGGCTAAATCGGACTGACTCATCTTGCGGCTTTCACGCGCAGCGCGAAGTCTCTCAGCAAAAATATCAGCCATCGGCCCCCCTTGACACGGATATAGACGATTCCGTATAGTCTTTGGTGACGGCAGCGTAATTCCTTGGCAGTATACGCTCCCGTCAGTTTGAAGTTTACACCAAAATTCAGGAGCGCAAGCTCCGAAAGGAAACTCAGATGGCAGATGTGCAAGTGACGTGCATCACCAAGCCCCATCCGCTGAGTCCCCACGAACATATCACACACTTGGGGAACCCACAGGTGGGCTGGGAGTGGACGCGGGAGCAAGTAATCGCGAGCATCGAAGCTGGAAGCAACACCTTCTTTGTGCGCGACCCAAAGACAGGTAAGCGGTCGGAGGTTGGAATTGTTCGTCCGACGGGGCGTGCGCCCTATCTGCGCACGCATGCCGACGGATATTGGAATGACAATCTCTTAGCGCTTGACCAGTGTCCGCTCGTCGGACGGCGGTAGCGGTCGGGTCTTGTTTCGTTCGAATCGGCGAAGGCGGCTGACACAGTCGCGCCGCCTTGCTTGAGGTTTGCTGTTCATCACTTTTTTTCAGGAGCTTAGAAATGCCGAAGAAAGAACTCTATGTTGAGCGACGGGATGAGGGCGATTACGCGATACGTCGGCCCAGTTCGGAGAGGGCCAGCGACGTTCGGGACACGCAGGCAGAAGCAATTGACCGAGCACGGGAGATTGCTCCCAACGCCGCAATCCATGTTGAACGTGTGCGCAATACGAATCGGGGTTCCCGGGACAAGTGGCGCAAGCCTTAGTTGTCTTGACGGCTCCGGCGCTCGGGCTGTAATTGTGGCAGAGCGAGCGAAAAACTAATACTTCTAGCTCGGTGAGACTCAGTGTCGTAACCTACGAATTTTCAACGCCCATTGGGTGCGCTCTGCGATGGGGTTTTTAGCTCGCCAGACTGGGCAAGGCTGAGACGCACAGTACCGTAGCCCACCCCCAGCTTCTCCGCAATCTGGCGAAGGCTCGCTCCTTCGGAACGCAGCCGCCGTACTTCGTCGTGATTCACGGCGCGGCGGGGACGACCAAGCTGCTTCCCACAGGCCCGCGCATTGCGGAGGCCTGCGTTAACGCGCTCACGAATCAAGTCGCGTTCCAGTTGGGCCACGGCCGACACAATGACGAAGAGCGCCTGCCCCAGCGGGCTGCTCGTATCAATGTTTTCCTGATAGCTGATGAATTGGACTCCGAGCGAACGAAACTCCTCCAGTGCAAGAAGCAAGTGCTTCGTGGACCGGGCGAAACGGTCAAAGCGCCACACCACAACTGCATCAAACTGCCGCTTGCGGGCGGCAGCCATCAATTCGTTAAGCTGTGGCCGTGAGTCCTTCGCACCGGAGCCAACGTCTACGAACTCGCGCACCGAAGCGAATCCTCGGGCGGCGCAGTAGGCACGCAAGTCGCGGAGTTGAAGGTCGCAACTTTGGTCTTTCGTGCTAACGCGGGCGTATATCGCGATTCGCATTGATTCTCTCCGACAAAGCCAGGTGTACCGTATGTGCATTTAGACTCTACGGGCCCGCCACTCTGATGGGCTAACACGCCGCATCCTTCGGAAGGCAATACGAAAGCACTCTTCGCGGCTATTTTGCTTTCTGACTGTGTTCCTCGGCATTTTCTCGAAAAGCATCGACGAGTGGCTCCATTGTTTCCGCTTTCAGCACAACTGAACTTCAGTAATCTTGTGACTGCGCGAGCCGTGATGGGATTCTCCGGTATGGCCCGCAACTGCGGAGTTGCGTTGGAATGCCGGGAGCTTTGCCGGGACGCGGAACTGGAGAATCCACACGTAGGAAACGACAGCGATGGAACCTGAAGTGCTCTACCGAATCTACACGCAGGACAAGCCAGAGTACCGGCAAGAGATTGTCAGCACCTTGTCTGCCCACGGGTTGCAGCATTTCACGTTCGTACCGGCAGAAGGGTACGGTCCCGACCAGGACGGCAAGCCTGAGCACACCGTGGTGGTGGAGATTGCCACGAGTCCCGAGAGCGAGCCAGCCGTGATCCGGGCGGTGAAAATGCTCAAGCTGAGAAATGGTGAAGGCTCGGTCAAGTTGGTGCGTGTCGGCGTCGCTGGTGCTTTGGTGACTGACCCTACTTTCCGCGTCAGTGTGACCCAAGACGGCAGGGTGGGGGTGCTGGTCCGGGACCCCGACGGCGACGTTTCAAGGATGACCAAAGAGGAGCTTTCGGCGGCGATTCACGCTCAGATTCGGCGCGGGCAGGACAAAGATCGATGAGCGTACTACTGACATGAGGCCCGAGCAGTAGACCGAAGTTTTGTTGCGGCCGCGAGTCCTTGGTACTCGACTCCCCGACATCTACCAACAGCGGTAAGCTGGACGACTAATCGCTCAACTGTTGCGCAACCTCGGTTAGCGTCTCTTCTGGCGAGCACAAGTAGAGTTCCGTGATTATCGGCTGGACCGATTCCACAAAAGCGGACCGGGTGTAACCCCCGCGCTGGGCTTCGACAAGAATTGCGCGAAGTCGTTGTTCGACCTCGCGCAACTTGTCCAGCTGGATATGTGCGCTCAGAGAGTAGATCATCTAGTCCTTCCCCAAGATGTACTCGGACAAGATACGCATCGCTTCCTTGAACTCGGGGGAGTTGTCGGGTGCGCAGATTAGGGCGTCGTAGATCTTGAGAACGTCTGCGGCCTCTTGCCCCGTCGGGAAGCTACGACGCTCTCCCTCGCGATGCGCAGGGCAGGTGACAAGCTCAATCCCGTTGTCGGGCATTGCGACGCAGGGTGTTGGCTCGGTCATCCCGGCCCAGGTACGAATCGCCTGTGTACCGTCGCAATCCCATTCATGCTTCCCAATCTCGCACCAGTGTTTATGGGTCATGGCAACAGCTTGCCGCCAAGAACGGTCTCGCTTGTGACTTTGCCTTGGTTGTCACGGATGGAAATGTGTTGGGAGACAACCCGGTCGTTGTAATACGTCGTGTTCGTTGTGACCACGCCCTGCTTGGTATAGACCGTGTTGTTCTCCGCAATGAGCTTGCCGAAGTTGTCGTAAGTCTTCATTCCTTCTCCGGAATCATGTTTTTCTTGAACAGCTTGTGAATCTGGCGGAACTGCTCCCGGACGTCCGCGGCCTCGTACGAGGGCAGATTGTGGAGCTTCATGAATCGGCGCACGGCGCGGCCCGTTAGCTTCGTCCACTTCCTTTTGTCAACGAACCGGGAGCAATCGGCGCACGCGGCCCAGCCGCCGATGCTTTCGTGCGCGAAGACGGCGTCCTTCGTGCCAGGGATGGTGAAGTTCCAGCACGCGTAGATCTTCACGACAGGCTGGTCCGCGCAGAAATCGCAGCAATCTTGGCCGGGTTTGGGAATGATTATGTAGGCCATATGAAGTGAACCGCCCCGACTCGTACAGACATCAGGGCGGTCTCCTCCGCACATCGTCCTACTCCGTTGTGGACGCGGCGTTGGATGTCGCGGCGTCGGGCTGGTGGCGACGAAGCTGCGCGTTACGAGTCTTCTGCTTCGTCTCTTCGGACATGGGTTTGCGTGTCCCGGCCTTGGGAGCGGCGGGCGCGGCCTTCATTGCGAAAGCCGCCAGCGAGACATTCACCTGCTTCGATTCCGAATCATTTGCCATGGGTTCGATGACCCTCCCTTCGTTAAAACCTACGAAGGAGCGTCAAGAACTCGCTAATGATTTCACCGATGTTTCTTACAGGGAGAACACAGAGACATAGCAGGCGTGTGGAAACAGAGAGTTGTTCGCGACTCATCGCGCCGGAGACGCGACAGCTCAAGACTCGATGAACAAGACTCGAAAGACAGGTTAGTGTACAGATCGTAGACAGCAGTCAGGTATCGGTCTTCTTGTCGTAGGTGGTCACGGGTTAATCCTCGTCAATCTGGAATGCCCCTACAGGCGGCGGCTCTTCTGCGTACTTCGTCTGTATCTTCGGCACGACCCGCATAAAGCTGTCCAGACTGTAGCCTTCGGCGGACTCGCGGAATGTCGGGAACATCACGTGCAGCTGTCCCTCGTCCCGTAGCAGGGCGAACCACTTTAGAGCCTGCAGCATCTCTTCCCCGCCGCCATTCAAGGAAGCGTGGTAGTCCGCAAGCTGCGATGCGAGACGGTTGCGGGACGCGGGGTGAATCAGGCTTTGTAGCTTCTCGGCTACGGCCCGGATTTCCGGCGCGGCGGAACTCTTCGTAGCCTGCGGTGCTGACGGCTGGACAGGAGGTAGAGGTTCATCGTCGTCATCCAGGTAGGCCGACAGGCCGTTGGGGTCCAGGGTCTCCCTGGTCTCCACGAAGTGGTCCAGCGAAGCGTCTGTCGTCTGGTCTGCTTGCGTAACTGCTGAATCAACCTGCTTACCCCAACTGCTAAACCCAACTGCTTTCAGGCGGCTCCCGCCTGTGGCTTCGGTCTTTCCCGCCTGCGGAACAGGTCTATTACGCCTGTGGGTATAGGTCTCTCCCGCCTGTTGTGAATCAGAATCAACATCACCATAGGTCCCTCCCGCCTGTAGCTCCTCAACGTCGGGATTAAACTCAGGACGAAGAGCTGCCTTGATAGCTCCCATATTCAGAGCATAGCGGTTCTTGCGGAACCCGCCCGGTATGCGATAGGTCTGGCGGAACACAATCTCGTCCTTCACCAGAGTCTGGATTGCAGCGCGAACGGTACGCTCGCTGAACCCTGTCCACTTTGTGAGATACCCCTCACTTACGTTGCTCCAGCCAACCGGACACGTCGGCGTGGGCCGCTTATCACGAATTAGATAAGCGATGCGAGAGAGCACAGCCTTTGTCGGTCCCGAACCGTCATACAGGCTGCTCTCGCCTACGGCTTCATATTCTTTGAATGACACGGCCGATCTCCTTACTGTCCCTGAGCGGAAACCACAGGCGTAGTTACCGGGGTCGCTTTCTTCCAAGGACGACGCCCGCGCTTGCGCTGGCAACGGTTGTCCTTCGCGACTTTCGCAACAGCGGTGAGATTGCTGCCGGTGAACAGGGCGATCTTGACGTAATCCAAATCTGGACGGTTCTCAATCAAGTCCAGAATCTGTTGCTCCTTCAATTTGTCCATTTCTAGCTCCGGTAGGAATTTGTCCTACACCCTGTATTCCGAAAAACATTTTCGCGTTCATTAGCGAAAATGCTTTTCCGTTACCGGAGGCAATCACGGAGGAGCAGACGGGGTCGCCGCGACGCTAAGAAGGGGATAGCTATTGCGGAGGAGTGGCTTAGGAAAGCACAGGCCGCTTTCGCCACTCGTCAATGACTCTCTGCCACATGCGGCATCACTTCTCTCCTTTCGGCAGCAAGCCGCCATGCAGATAAGCCACAACGGAGTACCTCTCCCCGCTGATGTGTCCAACGTTCCCGTGGTACTCGGCGTTCGTATCAGCTAAGAGGAGGTCTCGCGGTCGTAATTTGAACGAAACACCGAGCCGGGGAAAGCACAGCGTTCCACCACTGTAGTCCCCGAGTGCGGTAAGGCACGACAGTGTCCCCGGCACATTCCTACCGTCATCGTGTGCGCCGAACATGATGTTGTTATTCAGCGTGACGGTAGAGAATGCTTGCGTCCCGAGGAAGTGGTAGTACCGCGTCGCATCCCAACGTTGGAGCATCTTCCGTTGGAACGCATCCTTAACCTTTCCCAGAGTGTTGAACTTCTGGCCGACCGGGCGCACGAGCCTTTTCGCGTGAGCCAAGTGGAACTTCCAATAGTCCGGGATGTATCGCTGCATCACGAACTCGAAGTCGTTTAGCAGAGGCACAAGTCTCATGGCGAAGAACAGCTGGTCACGGTCGCCTTTGCGGAGCCAATCCTCGCGATTGCTGCGCGGCCTTAGCCAACCCAGCAAGAGGTCGCTTCCGACCAAATCTTGCATGATGGATTTCCGCCCGCTGTTCTTCGCGGGGTTGAACTCCATCAACCGAAGTGCCCGCAGCGCATATTTGTAAGTCTCCTCGCGGATCACTTCCCGCAACAGGAGAGCCTTGAATTTTCCATCGCACGTGACGAGCATGTTTTCTTCAATCAACGTGCCGTGCGAAGGCTTGAGCAGCCGGAATCGTAAAGATTCCAGCTGCTCTGCGTTTAGCAATGAGGGAACATCGATATGGTTGATCCTCACGCCGGCACCTCCATTGTGAAACCCCCCTCTTGAGCAAAAGCAATGCTTTCATCTAGCACCGTAGAGAGGTTGGCTAGGGCTTCTTCTTTTGAAACCCCGGACGAGTCCTCCATCGTCTGTCGTTCCATCTGTCCAAGAAGTGTTGGAACTTCAGTCTCGTCGTCCCGGAACGTCATCCGCTTCTTGGGAGCCAGCGCAACCGGATGCGTGGTGACCGCCTCAAAGATGACCTCGGCTAACGTGTCCTCATCGAACTTGTCCGCAGCTTTTGCGAAAGTCGTCTTTTGGGTTTCCGAGAAGTGGAGGAGCAGGGTGTACGGCTTCTCCATTGGTTCCGGTTCGGCTTCCGGCGTGGCCGCGTCCTGACGCTTGTTGTCCATGAGCCGGGTAACAACCCACTCCGGAAGTTCGCCACTGGCTAACTTCTGATCGACCCAGCGATCAATCGTGCGGACCGCGAAGCCCAGCTCTGTGATGAAGGGACCCCAGTTCCCGTCGCGACCCTTGCCGACGTGGATGGCCTTGTAGATCGCGAACTGTACGGATAACTCGTCCTTGATCGTCTCGGCATCCGATGCCGCCCGTTTGGACAGCTTGTACTGGTGGAGGTACTCGGGTGCGAGCTGGCGGATGCGCGTGGCAGCCTCGACTGCGTCCTTGTAGTTCGGGTCGGCTTGGACGGACTCGGATTCCGCGGTTGCGTTAGCTTCCGGGTCCGACGTGATAAGGACGGGTATGGCCCCCTCGGGGGTTACGGGCGTTGGGACGGTAACTGCTTGTAACATTTGGGTTTTCCTTTAGTTTGAAGTTGAGCTTTTCAGCTCCTGATCCCCAATACCAAGGCCAACCAAAAACCCTGAATTTCAGGGTCAAAAAAGCTCAAAAAAAATTCTTCAGGGGAAATTCAGAAATCGCCCGCCAGTTGGTATTACCCGTCAGGAGGCTTTACAAAATGACAAACGGTATAACAAACAAGATTCGGGCGGAACGGCGGTGGGCACGAAGGAGCACCGAGAGGGTCTTAAACCGGGAAGGCTGGAAAACTATAAACGGACATGCAGAGTACATAGGGAGGGGAGCCGCTGGGAGGCGGCTCTCTGAGTTCTCGAGACAGTAGTAACAAAGATTCAATCCAACGAAGGGGCGAGATGGTTCTGACCAGCGGTGGCCGCCTTTTTCCGTTTGAGAAATTCCTCGTACTGCTTGGCAATGGCGGGGTGCTTCCCCAAAAACGCTACCCATTCTTGGGGGAGCTTTTGGGTCGGTTCGGGGGTAGGTTTGAGCGTCGGCTCAGGGGCCTTTCGTTCCTCTGGAGGAATGAAGTTCCCCCGGTCGTCGAAGTTCTCCTTGTATGTCTGAGAATATCTGTAGATGGTATGAATATCAGCCGCGCTTCTCCTGCGGCCAGCTTCCAGTTCTCTGAACCAAAGGAAGCTGGGGTCCTTCTTGGCGAACGCTACCAAGTGCCTGTCGCAGGAGAACAGGATGGTGTGTGGTCTCTCGTAATAGATGGTAGCGGTCGCTGAGTTGCCACACTTCTTGCCCTTCCAAATGAACTCGCACGTTGCCTTTAAGACTAAGTGTCGCTGCATTTCTGTGCATTTTATGTCGCGCCGCCCCGCCGTGGCACTGGTACTAAAGGTAAGGTGCTACCAAATTGCCAGCCCTAAGTAACGAGTGACGCTGGATTTTGGCCCGACAGCAGTTTCGCTTTTTCTTCAAGAATTTGTAACTCCTTCATAATCAATGACATGAATTTCGAGGTTCTCTGCCCATCTCTTTGTATTAGCTGGGAGAAGGCAAAGGAGCCTTTTATATGAAAAAAACTAAAAAAGAACTAGAAGTAGCCCTAGCGGTAGAAAAAAGAAAGGTAGGCGAGTTACAAGCTACGGTAAACGGCCTAAAGGACCACGCATTCTACCTAATGTTAACCCGCAAAAAAAACTAGGCCGAAACCGGGGTTAGTTCCCGGTAGCTAGGTGATGCCTAGCCTGATGAGGTCAAACTTGCGGGCCGCTGCTCGGACCTTCGGTGCCGAATGACCCCGCGCCCGTGGCGGTAGCGAAGAACCCGGAACGCGGGCTAGGGCAGGCCGCGCATTACTTCCCCATTCACCCGGGACGGTTACTCTTTTTCGGTTCTTCCCGTAAGCCCTCCACATTCTTCCGCAGCAGTAAACGTTTGGGGAAAAGCTAAAGGTGGGGAGACTCAACGGGTATCAGTCAATCCAGTAGGCAGATATTTCCAGAATACAGCCAAGTCAGCAGGGTCAACTCTAAGCTCGCCGTTTGGTAGCTTTCGGCCTTTGAGGTCGCCACGCCGAATCCACACTCGCACCGTGTACAACGGCGCGTTAAGCCAAGCTGCGACTTCCTTCGTGGTCATGGGCGTCTTGCGAGCCAGGAGATGGTCTAGGAGGTCCACGCTTTGACAATACTGCGTTCCGACCCAAAAGACGGTTATGCTGATTTCACGAGCTGAGGGCGAAGCGTGTAGCGTTCTTGACTATTGGCTGCTGCGCGTGCTCTTTCATCGTCATGACGCAATGCCTGAGCGTAGAGCGCCAACGTCTCGAGATCCTCGTGCCCCACCCATTTGCGAATGGTCGGCAAATCAACACCTTCACGGACCTTGTCTGTGATATATGTGTCGCGGAATCGGTGACACTTCACGTTTGAAACCCCAGCGAGTGTCCCAAGCTCCTTAAACATCCGCAAAAAATGGCCTTCCACGCTGCCCATCTTGGCGGGAAAGACCAGCGCATTCGTTGAGGTGGCTTGTAGGGCTTTGAGGTCGGTCAGCAACGAATCAGAAAGTGGAATCTTTCGAGTTCCGGCAGCGGTTTTTGGTTTCCAGCTATACTGGGGCTTTGCGTGAATCCAAACCGTTTTTGTTACCCAGTTGATGTCGTGCCACTCGACGTGAGCCACTTCCTGCTCTCGGCAACCGGTCCCCACAAAAAATCTGATGACGAGCCGCTGGAACTCATTCGACACAGCTAGCAGCGCCCGCACTTCTTCCTCCATGTAAGGTTCTGGGTCAGTGCGTGGGATTTCGGGCCAATCCTCAGCTTCAAGCAGTCCGACAATCTTGTAGGCCGGGTTCTTCTTCAAGAACGTCGTCGCAGTCATCAAGTAGTTGTATATGGTGCGCTCGGCATAATCTTCGGACCGCAGATAGTCACGAAAGCCAAGCATGTCGGCACTCACCAGTTCATCCATGTACGATTTCTTGCAGGAGCCTGCGAAAAGACCGAGTTCATACGTCTTGCCACTAATTGTTTTCTTGGGGCGATTCTTGATGCGCAGAGATTCCAGGTAGACATCTACGGCGGCGCGAATTGTTACGCGAGAATCGGCGGTCTTTGCAACAGCATGATCCTCGGGAAGGATGAACCCCTGCGCTTGGGCTGAGAGGCGTCTCTCCAGGAGGAGCTTCTCCCTCGCAACCAAATCGTAGTGCCCAACGCGCCGCCATGATTGCTTTCCATCGTTCTCGTACCGCAGCCAATAGCATGCGGCCAAGTCCGGGTTGCGCGGCGCCGGGTAGAAGTTTCTCTTTCCGCCTTTCTCGCGAACGTACACTCGCACTGTCGGAGTCCGGTCAATTGTCATTGCTTGCTCCTGAAGACCAATACTGCGTTTTTGTCAGGAGCAGCGATTTAAGCCGCTAAATTCGTAACCGCTTCCGTAACCGGAGCAGCAAACGAAGAAGGAATGCCTCTGTTTACAATGTGATGGGAAAATTCTGGCGGAGAGGGGGGGATTCGAACCCCCGGTACACGTTTTAGCGCGTACAACGGTTTAGCAAACCGCCGCATTCAGCCACTCTGCCACCTCTCCGCGGCTAACCGGCCGAATCATTTTAACTTATTGTCCGATTTAGTGACAGTGCTTGTTTCGGTTGTCGGTTGCCGCATTTTGGTGCACACTCACCAAATTGTCACCGTAGCCTTCGAGCTTCGCGAACAGCCGCGTACTTTGAGTCGAGGTTTGCGTGTGCGTATTAGCGAACGTGTGAAGCTGCGCT
>Ga0126381_100001978_pt1 | contig 22062 bp, 19 predicted proteins | sample PanSoiMetPlot_28_FD_96465 | JGI IMG/M metagenome (GOLD analysis project Ga0126381, IMG submission 96465) | Tropical forest soil microbial communities from Panama - MetaG Plot_28 | ecosystem: Environmental > Terrestrial > Soil > Tropical forest > Bulk soil | place: Panama | collected 2016-02-17
CGAGACCGACTGTAATTAAAAGCCCGAAGGAAACGAGCACCATCGTAGGTAGAAGCCAGGTGTCGCATGAGGTCCGCAGGTTAGTATTTGAAGCTTTCATGATTGTTGATTCCTTCCCTTTAGAACAGCATCCGGGAACGCGTGCTGCACAGAATCTGATTTCTCATCGGCTTGCTTTTCTTCAGCGATCTCGGTACAAACTAATGACGTGAAGGCGCTGGCAGGGAACGGGTGTCGCCAGAGCGATTTCTTTCCTTCAACCCAATGGAGCGTGGTTCTTGCAGCGGGAAGAGGCCTGGCTGAACCGGAGACGGCGCAAGCTGCGCTTGGGGAGCTTTGCCAAACCTATTGGACACCGCTCTACAGTTTCGTGCGCAGCCGCGGATACACCGTGCATGACGCCCAGGATCTCACGCAAAGTTTTTTCGCCCACCTCATCGAACACAGAATCTATACCCGGGTCGACCGGGAAAAAGGCAGGTTCCGCTGGTTTTTGCTCGCTTCTGCCAAAAACTTCCTCGTGAACGCTTCCAACCGCGAACGAACGCTGAAGCGCGGTGGTGGACAAAGTTTTCTGCCGTTGGACGAACAGCAGATCAAGGAAGCAGAAGGGCTTTTTCAAACTCACAGTGGCGTGAGCCACGGCGATCAGCTCTTCGATCGCGGTTGGGCGGAGGCCTTGATTGCTGCTGGAATGGAACAGCTCTCCGCAGAGTACAAACATGACTCCAAGGAGACGCTATTCAACGAATTGAAGGTCTTTCTTACAGGTAGCGCCGAGTCCCCACCAACTTACGCTGAATTGGCACAGCGATTAAAAATAGCGGAATCCACGCTTCGTAGTCACGTCACTCGCCTTCGAGCCCGTTATCGGGAAGTATTGCGCGCCGAAGTGCGGAAAACGGTAGATATCGACGCGGAGGTCGATGAGGAGTTACACGAGTTGCTTCGGACATTAACGAGACGTTGATGGAGATGTGGCATGGCAATGTCGGTATCTTCAGTTGTCGCGAGTTGCTCGGTATGCGGTGAGCCGTTAAACAAAAGGGGCGAGTGCCTGGCCTGCCTTCTTCGGGCCGCTCTCGACAAGTCAGTTATTGAGGATGCGCCGCCTAACTCGGTAGTTTTCGGGGATTTCGAGATTGCCCGCTGCGAGGATGGCTCTCTGTGGGAACTGGGTCGCGGGGCCATGGGCGTGACCTATCTCGCGATGGACAAAGTTTTGCATCGCAAGGTCGCCCTGAAGGTAATCGAAGTGCCAGCAACCATGCGCAGGTTACACGAATTACATCATCGTTTTCTACGCGAAGCGCGTTCCGCAGCTTCCCTTCGGCATCCGAATGTAGCTGCCGTTTATCAGTACGGTAGTTTGCCGGACGGCCGACATCGGTATTACGCAATGGAGTTAGTCGACGGGGAAACGCTTGAAACCCGTGTGCGCAGGGATGGTCCGTTAAATGCCAAGCTGGTTCTGGAAATTGCGATACAGATTACGCGAGCTTTGATGGCCGCCGCGGCGCACGGTCTGATCCATCGCGATCTGAAGCCGGGTAATATCATGCTGGCTCCAAGCGATTCGGCGGAACTCGAAGTGAAGGTTATTGATTTCGGCCTCGCCAAGGCGATTTCCGACGCCGAAAACGAAATGGACCTAACACATGGCGAATTCGTTGGCACCCCAAATTTCGCGAGCCCGGAACAATTCCAGAGTGGGCCGGTCGATGTGCGCTCCGACATCTACTCGTTAGGTGCCACGCTCTGGTTTGCGCTAACCGGAAAAACTCCATTTCCGGGTCGCAACATGGAGGAAATTCGTCGGGCACAACAATCGAATCCGCTTCCAATCGAACAACTCAAAGCCGCCCGCGTGCCATCTCGCTTCAGGTTACTGCTCAGATCGATGCTTGCAATTGAGCCAGCACTGCGGCCCGGTGTGCACGATCTGACAGCGAGCCTGCGACGTTACTCCGCGCACACAACGGGTGTGTGGGGAATTCGAGCCGTTACTGCAATCGCCGCTGGGGTACTTATTCTCGCTGTGTCCGCATTTTTGATTTTTCCTTTGCTACACACACATCGAGGAGCGGTTGGGGCTGCGCCGGCAGTGCCCGAGAAAAGCATCGCAGTGCTGCCATTTGAAAACGCGAGCAAGGATCCAAATGCAGAGTATTTGTCGGAGGGAATTTCTGAAGCGCTGATCAATAGTCTCACCGAGTTGCAGCGATTGAGAGTGGTCGCACGCTCGACGGCCTTTCAGTACAAAGGCAAAAACGTTGATCCCCGACGAGTGGGACGCGAGCTGCAAGTGGCTGCGGTCCTGACCGGGCGAGTGCGGCAAGCCCAAGATGCACTGAGCATCGAGGTAGATTTGGTGGACGCCGTCACAGGCGCCCAACTGTGGGGCGAGGAATACCACCGCAAAATTTCCGACGTGATCGCAGTCAAACAGGCAATCGCACGAGAGGTTACGGAGAAGTTGAAATTAAAACTGTCCGGCGAAGAGCAGCGTCGGCTAGCCAAAAACGAAAGCACAAACACCGAGGCGTACCGGTCTTATTTACGCGGACGCTATTTTTGGAACAAGCGCACTCCGGACGGAATAAAACAAGCGATGGTGGAATTCCAGCAGGCCATCGAGCGCGACCCGCATTTCGCTCTTGGCTATGTCGGCCTGGCGGATTGCTACACCGGTCTAGCCTTTTACAATTTTGCAGCGCCGCGCGAAGCCATGCCAAAGGCAAAGGCGTCCGCAATCAAGGCTCTATCACTGGATAACACAGTCGCCGAAGCGCACACCACGTTGGCACATGTTCTCATCAACTACGATTGGGACTGGGTGGCGTCGGAGAAAGAGTTTAAGCGCAGCATAGAACTCAAGCCAGATTATGCGACCGGCCATCAATGGTATGCGATTCATTATCTAACGGCTACTAGTCGGTTGGGAGAATCTGTTCAGGAAATGAAAAGAGCGCTGGAACTCGAACCGGCGTCGCTTGTAATGAACACGTTTATGGGCGCGACACTCTATTACGCGGGCCGGTACGATGAAGCGATAGATCAATGCCGGAGGACGGTAGAGATGGATCCGAATTTCGCCGTCGCGCACTGGCACCTTGGCCTCGCTTATGAGCAAAAGCAGGTCTTTGACGGGGCAATCGAAGAGTTTCGAAAGGCGATCTCTTTGTCACAAGGTAGTCCCTTGATGAGAGCAGCGCTTGGTCATGCCTACGCGAAGGCGCAGAAAACGTACGAGGCAAATAAGATACTCAATGAGCTGAGTGAGCTATCGAAGCAGCAGTATGTTTCGCCCCTGGAAATATCGGCGATCTACGTGGCGCTGGGGAATAACGAAAAGGCATTTGAATTGTTGGAAAAGGCATACGCGGATCGCTCGTTTCATTTGGTTAATCTGAACGTGTCGCCTCATTTTGAATCGGTCAGATCGAACCAGCGATTTCAAGATCTAGTGCAACGCATTGGTCTTGCCCGGTGAACTCTGGTTTGGTCGCCGCCGGTAAACTGTCCCCACCTCGCTTACCGTTAGGTCAGTATTTTTGTAGGTGCGGAAACGCATAGCGCGAAAAGATTAAACGTTCAAACAAAGCGAGGCTAATGATTTTGTGTCGTGGTGAAACAAAAGCCGCCACGCTGCCAAAGCGTGGCGGCTGCTTTGTGAATCGGTCGCGAGTCCTCGAGCAGCTTCACCTACTAAAATTATCGACTACGTGGAACTGTTTCATTGATTCTCTCGCGCGGCGCGCCGGACCGCATTGGCTGGAAGTAATGCTTCTCGAGGTAGTGGGCGACCTTGTTACCTAGCACGGCGCCTTGCACGTCGGCGGTGCGGAAGTGGATGCCGGCCCACACTCGCGCGTCGATAACTTCGCTTATGATATCAGAGAAGCGCTCGAAGCTCCGCGTGGTGCATGATTTGTTGCTGAAGGCCGTGACAGCGATCTTATCTGTGCCGAAGAAGTTTTGGAGCGTTTGCACGAACGCAGAGGTCGCGCTGCAGTGACCCGATGGGTGGTCGGGGAAGGGCGGTGTGAAGAGAGGCGGCGGGTTACAGACCGGTGTCGATGGGTCGAAGAGAGGTAGCCACGTCGGATCGGCCTCGGTCGCCGGGTTACCGTCGGTGCCGGCTTCGCGGATTGCGGTGATCGCCCGCCAGAACTGCCAGTAATACTTGTCGTTCCAGCAACCGATTAGCGCGTCAGCCGCTGCCAGGTTCTCCATCGCAAACAGGCGCGCGCTATCAACGATGCCCAGGTTCTGACTGGCGGCCAGCGCGCGAAAGATCCGGTTGAACAGTGCAGGGGCATGGTCCTGCCAGAAGATGGCAGCATCGGTCTGGTCTGGCGTTCGAGTTATGCTCGTTAGGGAGCCGACCTCCTTGATCTCGTTGAAGTCCTCTGCGTAGGCTTCACTAGTGAGCGGGTTTGGCCCATCGGTGCGGAGCATCGCTGCGCTCGGCACGATAAAAGGCCGGACGTTCCCGACCCATGGCGCGGGGTCGTGCGCGAAGTTCGGCGGCGTTGGTCGCCACACTCCAGGCGCTACTGGATACGGCGTAGGCGACGGTCCGAAGCGTCCGTCGTTCATCCGGTTGGTGAGCATTGCGCTGGCCGTGGCCTCGCCGATGGCGATCCCAGCGGCTCTCGATCCAGGCGGGTTGTCGGGGAGAGCTGCAATGTACGCGTCGTAGAGCGGCTGCAGCGTCCCGATCTGACCCGGAAAGATACCCACGAGCACGCGGAACGCCGCCGCTGCTGTGGCAGCTTCCTTCGAGTCCGTCGGATTTGAGGGAGGCTGCACAAGGTACGGCTGGTGGCCACGGTCGATCGCGTTGACCGCGTCATACACTGCTCCGTGCACCATCGCGAAGTGCAGCACCGACACAGGCGGCGGCTGCCCCGCAGTCACAACGATCGCGTTTGAGGCAATCATGTTCCAGTCAGCCACTGCGTTCGCGCGCGCGACCCCAGGCGCCGCCAGCGCGACCAGCGATGGTATGATGAAGAGTGGTAGAATTGGTATTTTTTTTTGCTGAGTCAGTGGATTCATTTGTTCTTCCTTTCTTTTTGGTTGGGATTTTCTTTCCACTGCCACAAACGAAAACGAGCGACCAAAGTGCTCACCTGAATCGCGAGTTTTTTGAGATGCTTTCGGCGTGCAGAGATTTTTTCGGGCTGATAGGCTGTGAAAAGCAGTTATGGACACGCCATCGGTTTCTCAGCAACGAGTGACTGAACTCCTCGCACACTGGAGTCAGGGGGGACGATGCTGCTCTAGCGGAATTAGTGCCGCTCGTCTCAGCGCCAATCAGGTCGCGGCTGGACAAAGAAGTTCCTTGGGATCGATGTCGGCTACCTAAAGTTTGCGCCGCGTAGCAAAAAACGCAGCGCGGCGCATGAGCAAGGAGCGTTATCGTGGCGGCCCGAAGATGAGAAACAGGGGGAGGTCGATCCCGGAGGCGAAGGTGCTCAGTGGGCCGCCTCCAGGGGCAAACTCTAGAATGTCGCCGTCCGGAGCCGGGTTAAACTCAGCCACAAAGAGATTACCCGAAGCGTCGAAGGCCAGACCGCGCGGATTGGTAAGACCGGGAGCGAAAGTGCTCTCCATGCCGTCGGGAGTGAACATGAGAATAGTGTCGTTTCCCGGATCGCCTTCTGTGGACACAAAGAGATTACCTATGCTGTCGAGGGCCAAGCCTAGGGGACCTGTGTTCTCGGCGAAGGCACTTGGCCCGGCGAAGACGCTGCGCGTTCCATTTGGAGTAAATTTATAAATAGTGTGCGCGTCAGCGTCGGCGGCATAAAGGTTGCCCGAACTATCAAGAGCAAGACCAAAACCAAAATCGCTGTCTGTGGAGCCAAACAGCATACGCGTTCCATCAGGCGCAAATTTGTAGATGTTGCTGCTGACATCACCGTCCGCCATAGCAAAGACGTTGCCGCCGCTATCGGTAACCACGCCCTCAGCGAAACTCAAGGCGAAATTGCCAAAAACGCTCCGTCGTCCGAGCGTCGGGAATTTCAAGATCCTGGCATGACTCTGATTCGGTGGAGCGAAGTAGGTAACTGCGACAAAAAGATTGCCGCTGCTGTCAAAGGCCAATCCCCGTGGACGGGCCAGACCAGATGCGAAAGTGCTCTGCATTCCGTCCGGCGTGTATTCGGAGATTGAACCGCTGAAATCAGTGCAGTTAAACCCGCAAAGGGCACCGTGAAGCGAGACGTAGAGGTTTTGGGCGTGAGTGCTTATCGCTAACGCGAAGATCGCGCTCAGGCTTAAGAATACGTTTCGAAGAGTTTTCGTTTTCATAGGGTGTAGTTGCTTTCTTTGTGTTGGTTTTCGCTGTTTGCCTTCCATTGCGAGAAAACGAAAACGAGGGATCAAAGTGCTCACCTGAATCGCGAGTTTTTTGAGACGCTTTCGGCGTGCAGCGATTTTTTCGGGCTGATAGGCTGTGAAAAGCAGTTATGGATACGCCATCGGTTTCTCAGCAACGAGTGACTGAACTCCTCGCACAGTGGAGTCAGGGGGACGATGCTGCGCTTGCGGAATTAGTGCCGCTTGTGTATGAGGGGCTGCGACGGCTTGCTCATCATCACATGGGCGGGCAACGTCCTGACCACACCCTCCAAACAACAGCTCTGGTTAATGAGGCATACCTTCGGCTGGCCGATCAAACCAATCCACGCTGGCAGAATCGCGCACATTTCTTTGCGGTGGCTGCCCGGGCGATGCGTCAAATTCTGGTTAGCTACGCGAGAACCCAGCAGGCGCAAAAACGCGGCGGCGGCGCGCTCAAAGTGGAATTAGATGAAGCAGCGCTCGTCTCGCCAGAACAATCGCGGGAGATCCTTGACCTGCACGAGGCGCTGGAAAGACTGGCCGCGCTCGACTCAAGAAAAGCGCAGGTAGTCGAGCTGAAATATTTTGGCGGGCTTAACTACGATGAGATGGCAGAAGTGCTGAAGGTTTCACGGGTAACCGTGCGGCGTGACTGGGAATTTGCGAAGGTATGGCTGTACACCGAATTGCATAACGTGGCTTGACACGAATTTCACTAATAAACACGAATGGATGAGCTGCTTTACAAGGAAGATGCGTTTCAATTGGTGGGCTTTTGTATGCAAGTTCATCGAGAGTTTGGGAAGAGAACACGACAACATCATCTTCAACCATGCTTTCGTTTCGTGACATGACCCCGGCGCGGTTAAAGACCATTGAGGAAGTCTATCGTGGGGCGTTGGATCAGCAGCCAGACCAGCTCAGCGCATTCCTGGACACGGCCTGCGAAGGCGATGAAGTATTGCGACGTAAAGTTGAAGCGCTTCTGGGTTCACGCGAGCACGCAGCCGACTTCATAGAAACGTCAGCGGTTGGGCTCGCGACGAAGATCATTCAAACTGGGCAAGTTCATTCGCTTGTCGGCCAGATGATCGGCCACTACAAAATTTCTAAATTGCTAGGCAGCGGCGGGATGGGTGAAGTTTATCTTGCTACCGACGTTATCGCGAGCCGCAAGGCTGCGCTCAAACTTTTGCCTTTTCGCTTTACCGGTGACACCGGGCGCCTGAAACGCTTTCAACAGGAAGCGCGCGCGGTAGTTGGATTGAATCATCCAAATATCGTGACGGTTTATGAGATTGGCGAGGATCACTCAGCTCATTACATCGCGAGTGAACTGATCGAAGGCGAGACACTGCGCGAACGGCTCATGCGTGGACCAATGCAGTTAAGTGAAGCTCTAGAGATCGCAATCCAGGTAACGAGTGCGCTGGTCGCTGCCCACAAAGCCGGCGTTGTCCATCGCGACATCAAGCCGGAGAACGTCATGCTTCGACCGGACGGATACGCAAAGGTTCTCGACTTTGGAATCGCAAAGCTGGCGGAGCAGGAACTGCCGGTAACAACTCCGAAGGATGAAGCGCTCTTGTCAATTGAAACCAATCTGGGGTCGATCGTGGGAACTGCTCGTTATATGTCACCTGAGCAGGCGCGCGGCGCGCCGATTGATACACGCACCGATATTTGGAGTCTCGGCGTGGTTCTGTACGAAATGGTAACCGGGCATGCGCCATTCGTGGGCGACTTACCAAAAGAGGTGGTGTCCACCATTCTTGAGAAAGAGCCACCGCCGCTCACGCGTTACGTCGCGCGCGCGCCTGTCGAGCTTCAGCAGATCGTTAGCAAAACGCTACGCAAAGATCGTGCGCAACGATATCATAGCGCGCACGAGCTGCTTCACGCGCTCAAGGAGCTGCGGCAGAAACTGGAATTCAAATTGCAACGCGCCGCTGCTCCTTTGTGGCTCCGCTGGGTACAATCACCCGTCGCTCTGGTGCTCATGCTGTTAGCAGCTATTCTAGCGCTGGCGCTTTCATTCGATTGGCACCGGAAACTGCCTACGACCTTACCACCGGAGAAAAGCATCGCGGTTTTGCCATTTGAAAATCTGAGCAAGGATGATGAGAACGCCTTTTTCGCTGGAGGCGTCCAGGACGAAATCTTGACTGATCTCGCCAAGGTTGCGGACCTGAAAGTCATCAGTCGAACGAGCGTGATGAAGTACAAGAGCGGCTTGGAACGCAACTTTCGAGAGATCGCGACAACCTTGGGTGTTTCGCACGTCGTGGAAGGTAGCGTCCAACGGGTGGGTGAACGAGTCCGCGTAAATGTGCAGCTAATCGATGCGCACAACGACGCGCATCTTTGGGCTGAGCATTACGATCGCGATATTGCCGACATTTTTGCCATTCAGAGCGAAATCGCGCAGCAAATCGCCGACCAACTTCAGGCCAAGCTGTCTCCCACGGAAAAAGCCGCGATCGCGGAACGGCCAACCGCCGATTTAGCGGCTTATGCTCTTTATACAAAAGCCAAGGAGATTGACATCTTCGAAAATTGGGAGGGCGATGAAAAAGGCGCTCAGCAAAAAATCGAACTGCTCCAAAAGGCTACGCAGCGCGATCCGAACTTTGCCTTGGCCTATTGCGCCCTCGCGAAAACCCAGACCTTCCTCTCTGCAGGGACCGATGAGCACCTCGAGTTAGCAAAGAAAGCGGCGGAGGCCGCACTGCGGGTCCGCCCGGACTTGGGTGAGGCTCATCTGGAACTGGCTCGCTACTACTTTTACGCTGCCGCCTACGCGGGCACTGCTGATTTCGGCCGGACACGTGACGAGTTGGCGATTGTTCGCCGTAAATTGCCGAACAACGCTGAAGCGCTTTTGATCGCCGCCAAGATTGATAGGCAGCAAAATCGCTGGGACTCTGCGGTGGCTAATCTTCGAAAAGCAGTCGAACTCGATCCACGCAACGTTGAGGCCGGACACTGGCTCCGGGTAACTTATTTTGAGATGCGGCGCTACTCCGACCTTGAACAACTCGTGACGAAGGATGCTGCGAGCGGCGACCCTTGGAGCCAGTGTTGGCTAGCGATGATTAAAGGGTCGCGGGGCGATCCGGTCGCAGCTCAATCTCTTCTTGATCAAGTGCCGCTCGACTTTAGTCCGAAAGACGTGATCTGGCTGATCCGATTTTACACAGCCCTTTACTTGCGTGATTACGATGCAGCAAACCGAGTGGTTGCGTCTGGGAAATGGGCGGATGATAGCCGCGCCATGGTTGAGGGAGAGCTTGCGCGTGCGCGTGGTGATAAGCAGAAGGCGCTGGCGGCGTTTGCAGCCGCGCGCGAAAGGCTCGACGCGATGTTGGGCGACAAGCCCAAGAGCGATAGGTTCGATTACTTGAAGGAAGTCTCGGAGATTGATGCCGGGCTTGGCCGAAAAGACCAGGCGATCCGTGAGGCGCGGCGCGCGGTTGATCTTAATGCCAATGACCTTCTCGAGCGCACCTACTCAGTTCTCAACCTGGCGCTGGTTTACGCGTGGACCGGCGAGCGCGAGCGCGCGCTCGAGCAACTCGAGATTGTCGCAACGATCGCCGGTGGACCGGATTACGGCGATCTCCTCTTAAATCCGCGTTGGGATTCGTTGCGCGATGACAAGCGTTTCGACAAGATCGTCGCCGCAGCCAAGGCTGCCAGTAAGTAGCTTGAAACGGAGCCACTGCCGAGGTTCTAATTGGCCACGCGAAGCGCTGCTACCGAGAATGCTGGTGTTTTGTTGTCACCCTCTGTCGGAGAAGATTTGTAACCAGAGCGGTTTGAACAAAGCCATGCGCAGAACGTCCTGGGGTTTGTTATCGACGATGACGTCATTCAGGAAAACCCCTTCCAGCTCGAAACCGAAACGGCTGTTGAGATTGATGTTGCGAATATTGATGTCGGGCGAATGGATGTAAACCTTGTTCAGGTTTCGAATCATAAAAGCATAATAAAGGAAGCCGAACGTCGCGCGTTTCCCGATGCCTTTGCCTTGCAACCCCGGCTCGCCCACCAGCTTTTTCATCTCGAGTTTACCTGTAGTCAGGTCGATGTTCTCACCGCCCACTATTCCTACCAACTGGTCATCGTAGTGGATGCCAAAATATTCCCGTGTCGGATCTGCAAAATAGTTTCGCAGTTCGCTCTGTTTCTCCGGGAACCCCGGAACGAAGCTTTCGCGGACAGCCGGGACTTTTAGCCAGGTGCTGACTTTGCCAACTTCTGCCGGCTGCATCGCACGAAGTGTCACATGTTGGACGGCAAGTTGTTTGCAGTCCGCCCATTCATCCCTCACAGACGCTAATGTAAAAATTCCGTTGTAATACTCCACCCCTTCGGCGGGCTTGCTTTCCTTCGCCAGGAGATTGTCGAGCAGGTGCGAAGCCATGTGAATGACCTCTTGGTCGCTCACGCCATAGTTCGTAAGTTCGTTATAAAAGCTTTTCGCGACTAGCTTCAGCATCTGATCGCGCTGCTTTTTGCCAGCGATTTCTTTGTCGCTTCGCTCGTCCATCCCTGCCGTGAGCTGCATTATTTCAGCTTCGCAACCAAAGTCCACACTACTCGTAGTGTCATCGCGACGAGTGGTTCGATAGCTTTGTGAGGTTCGTTAGTTCCCGTCGGAATTGCGCTCAAGGCAGGCCACTGAAGGTCTCTTCCGTGAGATCCGCTGACAGCGGGCTCTCGATTGTTGCCCACAGGCTCGACTGTGAACCCGGATTCGAGCGCGAAGAGGCCGGCGCCCGTGAAGCCAATCTGTTTCATGGCTTGGTCCCCGGGCACCATTCAACTGGAGAGTGCTCAAGTCTAAGTGCCTTAACCATGAAAGAAGTCGCTTCGTTGAAGTCCTTTACCGTTGCACCGGACCAATATCCTGTCGTGCAAGTGCCGGTATCGCATTTGCCGCCAAGCGTAATCCATTCTTTGGTTCGCAATACGTCGCAGACACAGATCGCTTTCTTAGGATTGGTTGGATCAACGGTGCAACGCTTATTGAGGCACCATGTCCAGGGAGTACCGTTGGGGCAGCGAAGGACTTTCTTACCCTGCTTAAATTGTTCGAGCGAGAATGCGGAGTAAACCGTGCGAATACCGTTGGCATCGGTACTCGGTTGGATTGTATTGCACGGCACCGAGGCCATGCTCGCGCCATCTTGCACATCGCAAAAGCAAATTGCCTTGGTTGGGTCACCCGGCTGCGGTACGCACAATGCGGATGTGCAAAGCGCATATGGATGTTTGCATAGCTGCATACTTGGCCCCGTTGCCTGTTCGTTCCCGAGCGCGATGGTCAACACTGCGACTGCCGCAATCAGGAAGGAACACGCGAGACCTAGTTTGATAAGGCTCATACGCGAGCTCATCTTTAAGTTATTTGGCAGACATCAGTCAAGCTAACTGAAATTCTCACGCTGATTGTTGGCCAACGATTCAGGATTGGACGTTGAGCATTGGGCGTCGGACGTTTCTTCTTCTGCATGAAGCCGAAAGATAAAACTGCGCTTCTCATCGTTGCCCACGGATCGACGGTGAATCCAGACTCGAGCGCGCCGACACTGGCGCATGCGGCGGAGATTCGGCGCCAGAAAATGTTTGCGGACGTGCAGTGCGCGTTCTGGAAAGAGGAACCGAGCTTGCGCGACGCGTTGTTTCTGTTCGATCCGGAATCGATTCGCGAAGTTTTCGTGGTTCCGAATTTTATCAGCGAAGGGTATTTCACGCAGACGGTGGTCCCGCGCGAGCTTGAGCTGAACGGGCTGATCACGAAACGATCGAATGGACAGATCTGGAGATATTGTGAGCCGGTTGGCAATCATCCACTGATGACGGAGTTGCTGCTCAAGCGCGCACGCGAGATCGCGCCGGATGCAGCTCACGCCCAAACCAGTTTGCTGATCGTTGCTCACGGAACCGATTTGAATGAAAACAGCGCGGTCGCAGCGAAGCGCGAAGCGGAAAAGATCCGGGCTCAGGGCAAATACGCGGCTGTGCTCAACGTTTACATGGAGGAACAGCCGCTCGTGTCCGACTGGCGCAAACTAACCACAACTCCAAACGTAGTTGTGGTGCCATTTTTTATTTCCGACGGATTACACAGCTACGAAGACATTCCGCGATTGCTTGGGATTGCTGTAACTGCGGGCGTTGACCGCGGCCAGCCGGGGTCGGCGACCCCGGCTACAGCGCACGGTGATATTTTCGGACGCAATCCGTACGCGATCGATGGTCGGAAATTATTTTATGCTCCTTCCATCGGCACCGATCCCGGTTTTGCCGACATCATCATTGAGCAGGCTTTCTCTGCAAAAAGTTGAAATCGTGCTAGCGCTTGGTTTCTTTTGCGCCAGATTGCCTTCCCACGAATGAAGGAAGCCACGTGCAAGAAGCTTCAGGAGATCGGCGCGTTCGCGCTAGCCGGCGGATGTACCCGCAAACGAATGAACGAGGTCGTGGAGATGATTCGCGCCGCACGTGATTACCGCTGGGTGGGCGTTTACAAGATCGTCAAGAATGAGTTCGTGATTCTGGCGGAAACCGGCAAGGAGCCGGCGACATATCCAAGGTTCCCACTCAGTCAGGGATTGTGCGGCGCTGCGCTGGATTCCGGCAAGCCCATTATCGTAGGCGACGTAAGTAAGGATATTCGGTATCTGCCGACATTTCACACAACCCGCTCGGAGATCATTGTGCCGATGCGGAATGATCATCGGCACGTTCTCGGTATGCTCGATGCAGAGAGCGATAAATTGAACGCGTTCGACGACGAAGACCTGCAGTTTCTGGAGCGGGCAGGCGGTTTGATCGCTCATTGTTTGCACTAGCTCGGCGCGCCGCCGGGTTATCGGCCTTGGTTCCCGACGCGAAACGTCCAGAGACAACATTCGTCGGTTTGTGGCTTTGAACGGCTTGCGAGATTCGCGCACCACTCGGTTTAGCTTCGCCCACCTCTCCCCTTCAAAAAGGGGAGAGGATGAAGGTGAGAGGTTGGAACCACAGCTGGCAATTGCGTTGGATGGACCCTCACCCTCCCCCTCTCCCTTCGGAGGGAGAGGCCAGCCGCACAAACGCAGTTGAACAGAAATCCGCAGATATGCCAGACTCCGTCGGCAAGCTGTTAAAAACCGCGCTGACTGCGCCTTTCCACTTCGGCCAACTTCTGGTGCGTAGGATAACGACTGGCGGTTTTGTTGTTTCGCATCGCGATGACTCATCGCTCGATGAGCTACAGATGTATCGAGATACGGAAGACGCCATCGAAATCGCAAAGTACGACGACGCGGGAAACTATCGCCCGCTCAAAACTGCCCCGAACTTACGGCATGGCTGGCGGCTGGAGCTCGTTACTGCCGAAGAACTGAGACGTGCGCTGGATCATTTTTATCCAGGCCGGCTCGCGGTTTTCATCGCGTGGAAGAGCGGGCATCTCAAGACGACGCCCTTGCGCGAAACACTGGAACGCCAGTCAGGAATGTATCGCGTTGCGGCGAAAATATCCGATCCACAGATCAACGATCTTGCGGCGGACTTTTGTCGTTCGGATGGAGGATGCCTCAGGACTATTCTCTGGAAACGCGACCGAAACGAAGTAATCGCGTCGACGAAATTGCCGAAGGAGAAGTTTGATCCTGCGTGTAATCAAGTAATTGCGGCTTGTAGCCGTCGCCCTGAGGGCGACGCGCGCGCTTCGCATAGCGAAGCGGCTACAATTCCGTTGCTCTGCCAGGAAGCGTGCAACCTCCTGGTCGCGGAGTGCCGCAAAGTCGTCAAAGGCGAAAGTGCTTGATGTGTAAAAAGGTGGAACGCGTTGTTCCTTGGCCCGCCGCAGCCTTGGCAAAGGCGGCTCAACGCGTTGACAACAAACGCAGCTTCGCAGACTGATATTTGCGCCTCCGGCGACGTTTTCATCGTCTTTCGCCACGGCGAATCTTCGATCGGAGCCGTAACGGATGCGAAGCAAATGCCGGGCTTTCCAGTCGATCCACCTGGACGAAATTCTTGTCTGCCGCGCTATGAACATTTGACGGCGGTTACAGACCGCCGCTACAGCAAACACCGATGATCATTCGCGCGCGCACTGTTGTGACGATGGACAGGGCGCCCATCCGAAACGGAGCGGTCGCTATTTTGGGGGATCGGATCGTTGACGTTGGCAGATTCGACGAGATCAAAGCGCGCAACGCCGGCAACAGTGTCGATCTCGGCGAACAAGCGCTGTTGCCGGGATTGATCAACGCGCATTGCCACCTTGATTACACCTGTTTGCGCGGAAAGATCCCGCCACGGAAGCCTTTTACCGATTGGATCCGGGCAATTAACGCTGAAAAGTCAGCGCTCTCGCCGACGAACTACCTCGCGTCAATCAACGATGGTTTCGCGGAGGCGAAAAGATTTGGCACAACGGCGATCGCGAATTTGACCGCTTTTCCGGAATTGATCTCGCAGGTTCAGCCGCCGATCCGCACCTGGTGGTTTCCGGAATTGATCGACGTGCGCATGCCCCAGCGCGCGAATGAACTTGTCGATGCCGCAATTGAAGGGCTGAGATCATCTTTGGAGTACGCGGACACATCCGCGTCCGCAACAGGACGGATTCGCCGTGTCGAACTTTCAAAGCGGTCCCGCCGTCGCGGGATCGCCGCACTCCAAAAACCGCCGTGGGGCCTTGCACCGCATGCGTTATTCACGGCCTCAAAAGATCTTTTTCGGCGGTGCGAAGAAATCGCACAACGGGAGCACATTTTACTCACGACGCATTTGGCCGAATCGCACGAAGAAATAGAGATGTTTCGCGGTGGATCCGGGCCGCTCTACGAGTTCATCAAGAGCATCGGGCGTCCGATGGTTGACTGTGGAAGAGAGACCCCGTTGGAAATCTTCCTCGGCGCGCTCGGCCGTGCCCGCAGTACTACAGCGTTGCAGGCAGGCGATCGCACCCTGCCCCAATGGATCGTGGCGCATTTGAACGAATTGACCGAAAACGATTTCGATTTGCTGGAACGATCCGGTTCAAAATTTCACATCGCTCACTGTCCGCGAAGCCACAACTATTTTGGGCACAGCCCATTCGCATTTGAGAGCCTGCGCTCCCTGGGACTTAATATTTGCCTCGGCACGGACAGTCTTGCGAGCAACGAAAGCCTCAGCTTGTTCGACGAGATGCGGGCTTTTCAAAAAAACTTTCCGCAGATTTCAGCACAGGAAATCTTGAAAATGGTGACCGTAAATCCCGCGCGTGCGTTGCGGTGCGAGAAGGCGCTGGGCCAAATAAGGCCCGGTCTTGAAGCAGATCTCATTGCCGTTCCGTGCTCCGGCTCAACCGACATCTTCGAACAGCTCATAGCCTTCGATGGCCCGGTTAAGTTCATCATGGTAAGCGGAGAGTGCGGAATGAGGTAATTCATTAGAAATTGTTGCAAGGGAGCGTGTCTGAGAGCGTTTTAACGCTTCAACGCTTTAACTAGTTAACGTGGCGAAGCGCGCTTGCCTGCTGCTGGCGCCGCCCGTAAACTCGGCGTGTGGCCGCACAGGGAATGCAGCAGAGACAAAGCCTCGCATTGCAGCAGGTTCTATCGCCGCAGCTGCAACAGAGCCTGCTCATTCTCCAGACGCCGCTGCTCGAGTTGCGCAACCTGGTTCAACAGGAGATGGAAACAAATCCTGTACTGGAAGAGCTGCCCGAAGACTCCGGGGCCAATGAACGGAGCGAGGCTGAAGCTTCAGCTGATGAGAATTTTAAGGATGAATTCGAAAAACTGGCGAGCCTGGATGAGGAATGGCGTGATTACATGGCGCAATCAGCCAGCTCCAACTTCGATGGCCGGCGCGGTTCGAAGGAAGCAGACGAAAAGCGCCAGTACCTCTTCGATTCCATTCCAGTCCAGGAAACGCTTCAGCAAAATCTCATCGCGCAACTAAACCAAACCCTGCTCAGCGCTGATGACCGACGAGCTGCGGAGCAGATCATCGGCAACGTCGACGACGACGGATTTCTCCAAAGCACCACCGAAGAGATGGCGCTGAACTCGGGAATTCCGCAGGACGATTTCGAAAGGATGCTTGGACTGATCCAAACTTTTTATCCTGCGGGAGTTGGCGCGCGTGATTTACGCGAGTGTTTGTTGATCCAATTGCGGCGACTAGGGAAGGAAAACAGCCTCGAGCACGGGATCGTGTCCGAATATATGGAGGATTTGGGCCGGCATCGTTTCGTGGAGATCGCTCGCCGAATGGCTATCAGCGCCGAGGATGTGCAGAAGGCCGCCGATAACATCGCGCGATTGAATCCTCGCCCCGGCCAAGTCTTCGCTGCCGCGCCACAGAATTACGTGTTGCCGGACGTGGTCGTGGAAAAGGTGGACGACGATTATCAGATCTCCTTCAACAACGAACAGATTCCCCATTTGCGGATCAGCAATTTGTACAAGGATATCATTGCGTCTGGCAACGCGCAGAGCAGCGACGTGAAAGACTACATCCGGGACAAAATCCGCAGCGGCAAATTTCTGATCCGGTCGATCCATCAACGGCAGCAAACAATCATGAACATCGCGCAACAGATCGTTTCACGGCAGCGCGATTTCCTCGAGCACGGCGTATCGCATTTGAAGCCGATGACAATGGCAGAAGTCGCCGAAACCGTCGGCGTCCATGAGACCACGGTTAGCCGCGCGGTATCCGGCAAGTACATGGCCACGCCGCAGGGCGTTTTCGAGATGAAATACTTCTTCACAGGCGGGTATCAAACCGCGACCGGCGAATCGTTGAGCAACACCAGCGTGAAACAAGCCATTCTCGACCTGGTGAAGCATGAGACCGGCAGCGCGCCATTAAGCGATCATGAGATCGTCGATATTTTGAGCGAGCGCGGCATTCCCATTGCGCGACGCACTGTCGCCAAGTATCGCAGTGAGCTAAACATTCTGCCCAGTCACATGCGGCGGAAATATTGAAGTGTGCGCAGCGGCCGTTAAGCATTAATGGCAACTGAAACTCCGATCGCACCGGGTGCAGCGGTAGCAGCAGTGGTCACCCCGGCTGAGCGCGCTGATGAAATATTTCTTGAGGGCCCGAACTCGCGAATCGCGGAGTTCTGCACGTTGGTGCGCGTTATGCGCGATTTCCTGCGCGGATATCGCGCTCTTCATTTCGTTGGTCCTTGCGTAACCGTCTTCGGCTCGGCACGAATTAAACCTGACGATCCGCATTATGAGCTGGCCATGAAGATGGGCGCAGCGATTGCCAGGCTCGGCTTCACGGTGATGACCGGCGGTGGTCCGGGCATCATGGAGGCGGCAAACCGCGGCGCAAAAGAGGTGGGAGGCCGCTCGGTTGGATGCAACATCGAGCTGCCGTTCGAGCAATCATCCAACATGTACCTCGATCGTTGTGTCCGGTTGCATTATTTTTTCGTTCGCAAAGCGCTGCTGATAAAATATTCCTACGCTTTCGTCGTTATGCCCGGCGGCGTCGGCACACTGGACGAGCTGTTTGAAGCGCTCACACTGATTCAGACCGGAAAAATCAAAAATTTTCCGATCGTGATCATGGGAACCGATTACTGGAGCCACCTGATCGATTTTATCCAAGAAATGGCGCAGCGTGGGAAAATCAGCGACTCAGATTTAAAGCTAATTTATGCCACGGATTCTGTTGAAGAAGCCATCGCGCACATTCGCAGCAAGGCGATTGAGCGATTTGGTCTTAAACGCGTAGCACACCTGCGTCGCCACTTCCCATGGCTGGGAGAGCGTGGCTTTCCCGCTAAAGGTCCGGAAATTTGTTAACGCTTCGCCACCGACTAGCGAATACCGGGTTGCTTGTAGGGCATCACAAATGCCAAAATATCCCAATTAGGAGGAGTCGATGAAAGTACACTTGCTGCTCAGTCTATTCTTTGCAGGACTGCTTTGTAGTTGCACTACGACAGACGTCGGCACGCGAACTCAACCGAATACTCAACCTCAAACCCAACTGGGAGCGGTAGCGCCACTACGGCCGGGTCACAACTGATTTGCTTAACAACAGGCGTTAAGCCCGCAGTTTAGGTCGTTGCGAAAGTAATGGGCAGTGCGACGGAACGATCAACGAAATCGCCTTTGGTAAGGCTTCATATCGGACCGTAGAAAGACGCAACGGTTCACCATCCAGATTGACTGGAATTGCTTCTTCAGAATGCACCTCCAGCCAGGGCGTTTGCCAATAGGAGATATACTCGCCATCCGGCGGAAGCTGTTGCAATTCCCGCGCAGCGGCTAGCAATGCCGTTGGCGAGATCTGACGAACGACGAGCACATCGAGCAAACCGTCGTCGATGCACGCGCGGGGAGCGACTTGAATACCGCCGCCAGTCTGACGCCCGTTCCCGACAATTGCCACCGGCGCACTGCCGGTAATTTCGCGGCCCGGCATGATGAGCCTTCCTTGATAGTGATGAAGGTTAACTGCAAGAATCGCGCCCATCACGGTATAAGCGGCAGGACCAAGGAGCCGTTTGAGTTCCGGTGAAGTGGTTGCGGTGATCTCGGCACCGAATCCAGAGGTGGCTGTATTGATAAACCAGTGGTCGTTGGCCTTGCCGACGTCGATTGGAAGTGCGTCACCTTTCATACACAGCGCCAGGGCCTCGGCCGGATCACGCGGAATACCGCATCCGGTGGCAAAATCATTGGCGGTGCCGAGCGGGACTATTCCCAGTATGGGTCGCGCATCTTCCGAAAGATCCATCAAACCATGAACGACCTCGTTCAATGTACCGTCCCCACCGGCCGCGATTACTAAATCCACCTGGCCTGCTTCCAACACAAATCGGTGCGCATCTCCTCTTTCCCACGTCGCTCGCACTTCGATGCGATGTCGGAGCGCTCGTTGCCAAGCAACTGCCGCGCGGAGGGCTTCATTCCCAGCTACTTTCCCATTGAGAATTAAGCGAACCTTTTTGGTTTTTGCTCTGCTTTTCATCGAACCGCGCACCCAGTTGAAAAAGTGTTCGCCTTGCAAGAGGAATCGGCAAGCGCGCGAATAAGAAAATAGGCTTTAAGTCGCAATTATCGTCAGGCTTCAGTTCTGTTGTGATCGCCAGGCGAATCGCGGAGATTGGTCTGTGAATGTCGCGATCTTCAGCACAAAAAAATACGACCGTGAATTTCTCAACGCGGCGAATGGTTCGCGTCACCAATTGCGATTTTTCGAGCCGCATCTGAACGAGGAGACCGCTGGTCTCGCCACGGGATTCGATGCGGTCTGCGTGTTTGTGAATGACCAGGTGAACGCTGCAGTGATTGCGAAGCTGAATTCGTTAGGCATCCAACTGATCGCTTTGCGCTGCGCCGGTTACAACAATGTCGATCTCGCCGCCGCGACAAAACACGGCATCACGGTGGTGCGTGTTCCCGCCTACTCGCCTTACGCCGTGGCTGAGCACACCGTCGCTCTTATGCTGGCGCTCAACCGGAAAGTGCATCGCGCATATAATCGCGTCCGAGAAGGTAATTTTGCTCTCGACGGTTTGGTCGGGTTCGACATGCGCGGCAAAACAGTCGGCGTGATCGGCACAGGACAAATTGGGACCGTGGTGGCGAAAATTCTAACCGGATTCGGTTGTCCGACTTTGGCCTTTGATCCACTTCCAAATCCGACCTGTCGTTCCCTTGGTGTCCGGTACGTCGAGCTGAACGAATTGTTCGCGCAATCAGACGTCATCAGCTTGCATTGTCCGCTCACGCCGGAGAACGAATACATCATTAATAACGCCGCCATCGCCAGGATGAAGACCGGAGTCATGCTGATCAATACGAGTCGCGGCGCGCTCCTGGATACACTTGCAATTATCGATGCGCTAAAAAGCGGCAAGATCGGTTACCTCGGCCTCGACGTTTATGAAGAGGAAGAAGAAATCTTCTTTGAGGATCGTTCGGGGTTGATTCTCAGCGACGACGTGTTCGCGCGGTTGCTAACTTTTCCAAATGTGATCATCACCGGCCACCAGGCTTTCTTCACGAGAGAAGCCTTATTGAACATCGCGACTACGACGATCGACAACATCACGAAATTCGAAAACAATCAGCCGCTCGAGAAGCTGGCAGGATAACGCATTTTAGCATGCGTCTGTAGCCACGGCCCGATGGGCCGTCTTCGCGTCTACAGGCTTCCAAGACAGACCTCCCACAGGTCCGCACACCGGACGGACTCGTCCTGCGGCGAAGCGGTGGCTACATTTTTTCGTATGCTTTACCTCGATCCAACCGAAGCATTTCAGATGATTGCAAACCCATTGCGTTTTGCTTTGCAAAAATCGCGTGGCAGTTTGCGCCGCATACCCGCGACGGATGATCCTTCCTAGAAAAGGTTTTTGTAAATGGACACTAGAATTGTCGCCGGCATAATTGCCGCGTTCGCCGTTTCGAGCGCGATCGTCAGCGCTGAACAGCAAAGGCCGCATTTCGAAGTGCCGGCAAAGGATTCTGCGAAGGCCGACGAACTCGCAAACCACCTCGCGGGGCTTTCACGCAGAGTGGATCCAATCGAAGCGAAGCTCCTGGCAGAATGCGCTTACGCTACGCTGGCGCGACTAAGACAGGAATATCGGCCCTTTGGCACACCGATCTTTAACAATTTTCTGGTGTATCATGGCCTGAAGAAGCGCGGCTATTGTTATCAATGGAGCGAGGACCTGCTTGTTGCGCTAGACAAGCTCGAACTCAAGACGCTTGAACTTCACTGGGGTGACGCGTACCGCGATACATGGCGCGAAAACAATTGTCTGGTCGTCACGGCGAAGGGACAACCGTTTGATCGCGGGATGATCCTTGAGTGCTGGCGGCATTTCGGGCATCTCCGTTGGAACCTGGTCCCGTCAGATCAGGACCGATACTACGAAAACGCCGAATGGGCGGAAAAGGTGCGCGCACGCGAGGCGTCAAAAACGTCCCGACCCAATCATGGTGTTGCGTTCCAAACGAGAATTGTTCCGACCTCGAAAGGCGGAGATTAGCATTTGCTCCCCAGAAAGTTGCTTGCGCAAACCCAACGATTGCCACAAGCTTCAAAGCCGATGAGCAGCTCGGGGCGTTCACAAACCTGCGTGCGTGTTCTCATTGCGGCCATTCTGTTTGCGGCGTTTTCCTGGACACTTCTCGTCAGCATCTCGCCGCGATTACACGGATATATTCACGATGACGCGAATCGCACGGACCACGTCTGCGCGATTACGCTGATCGCGTCAGGTAGTTATGAGCATGCGGGGCAGCCGCCAGTCATCAGTGCCCCGCAATTTTATGTTTCCTTCTCTGCACCCACATCGCTCACCCCCACTTGGGTTGAGCCACTCTTCCTTAACGCGCACATCTTCGCGCACGCGCCGCCCGCACACTCCTGATCCGTTGGTTCTTCCTGCTTTGTGCGGGCAGCGGTGTTCAGTGCGTCCCTTACGCCGCTGAATCAACGCGCGCGGAACGCAAAATTCATTCGGCGGTATCGCCGAACCCTTAAATCAGGAGTTATGAATGAAAAAAATATTTTGGATTTTGTTTGGGGTTTTTCCCCTATCCTTTGTTTGCTCGCAGCAACCCACGCCGACTGCGAGTTCATCGCCTACGCAGCTAGTTTCAAGTACGAGTCCGGCTACAGCCGGAGATGTCGAGGCGCTGCGGCAGCAAGTGCAATCTCTTA
>Ga0126381_100001979_pt1 | contig 22058 bp, 16 predicted proteins | sample PanSoiMetPlot_28_FD_96465 | JGI IMG/M metagenome (GOLD analysis project Ga0126381, IMG submission 96465) | Tropical forest soil microbial communities from Panama - MetaG Plot_28 | ecosystem: Environmental > Terrestrial > Soil > Tropical forest > Bulk soil | place: Panama | collected 2016-02-17
GCCAGATACCCTGGCGCATCGGGGATGATCTCAAGCGCTTCAAGCGATTGACCATCGGAAAGCCGGTGGTGATGGGACGCAAGACCTGGGACTCTCTGCCTAAGAAACCCTTACCGGAGCGGACCAATATCGTGGTCACGCGGCAACCGGGCTGGCGTGGCGAAGGGGCGTTTTCCGCGACTTCGCTTGATGACGCCCTTGCCAAAGCGGCGCAAGCGGCTGAAGTGATGGTCATAGGCGGCGCGGAGATCTACTGGGCGGCCTTGCCGCGCGCCCAGCGTATCGAATTGACGGAAGTGCATCGTCCTTTTGAGGGCGATGCGCGCTTTGCTTTCGACCGCGGGGCCTGGCGCGAAGTGACGCGCGAAGAGCATGCCACGCAGGACGGACTGAGCTTCAGCTATGTCACGCTGACCCGGAAATGATCACACGAATATGGTTATTCAAAAATAATCTGGGGCGCTGGATGGGTCTCGCCTTGCAGCGCAAGCGCAACTTTCTCTGCCACCGCCAAGAATGAAAGCGCTTCGGGCCCGTCGGGCTTCGCCGCCATCACGGGCTCGCCGTTATCGGAGCTTTCGCGGATCAAGGGCACGAGCGCTATCTCGCCCAGAAATGGCACCTCCATTTTTTCCGCCGTCTCACGCGCGCCGCCATGGCCGAAAATATGATGCGCATGGCCGCAATCGGGGCAGATGAACACGCTCATATTCTCGATTAGGCCAAGGATCGGCACGGCCGTCTTTTTGAACATGGCAATACCCTTTTTTGCGTCGATCAGGGCGATGTCCTGCGGTGTCGAAACAATCACCGCGCCTTTCAAAGGCGCGCGCTGCGCAATGGTGAGTTGGGCATCTCCCGTTCCCGGCGGCATGTCCAGCACCAGCACGTCAAGCGGGCCCCACAAGACATCGTTCAGCATCTGAGTGAGTGCCGATTGAACCATGGGCCCGCGCCAAATCATGGCTTCGTCTTCTCTGACGAGGAAGCCGATGGACATGGTCTTGAGGCCGAATTTCTCGATGGGTTTTATCTTCCTACCGTCGCTCTCGGGCCTGTGGCGGATGCCCAGGAGGCGCGGCAGCGATGGGCCATAAATATCGGCATCCAAAAGCCCCACTTTCAGCCCCAGATGCGCCAGACCCAGCGCCAGATTGACTGCAACGGTCGATTTTCCCACCCCACCTTTGCCGCTCGCCACCGCGATAATGTTTCGCACGCCAGCAATGGCAGTCGATGGTGAGGACACTTGCGGCCGCGCGGGGGCCGGGCGATGCGCGGTCAGGACCGCGGAGACCGAGAGCACGCCGGGAAGCCTTGCCACCGCTGCTTCGCTGGCAGCCCTGAGCGGTTCGGCCGCGGGTCCTTGCTGAGGCGGCACTTCGAGCGCGAAGCCGACATGGCCGTTTCTGAGCGTGAGCCCTGCGATCATATTCTGCTGCACTACCGACCGGCCCGAGACTGGGTCTATAACCTGGTCGAGCGCATGGAGTACATCGTCACGTGTCGCCGGAGTTGCCATGGCCGCTCTATAGGACGCCTCTGTTCCAAAACCAACCTGGACCGGAACGCATTATTCTGTCGGCGGTTTAAGAAACGCTCCGGCAAAGGGCGCAAATTGGCGCTAAATGCCTGTTTGGCGGGCGCCGGGGCACGGCGTTATGCTCTGGGCGCGATTCCAACCAGGCCCGCGTTTTTTTAGGACTGACGATATGCGGTTTGCGCTTGCTTTTTGTGCCGCACTCGCCTTGGCGGGCACTCCAGCCATGGCGCGGCCGGCGCCGGACTCCTTTGCTGATTTGGCGTCTAAGCTTCTTCCTACAGTGGTCAATATCGCCACCTCGCAAACCCTAAAGGCCCCGCCGCCTTCGGCCATACCCAATGTGCCCCCCGGCTCGCCGCTTGAGGATCTGTTTAAGAATTTCCTGGGTCCCAATGCCGAGCGACCGCGGCACGTCACCTCGCTGGGCTCGGGCTTCGTTATCGATCCCGCCGGCTATATTGTCACCAACAATCACGTGATTGAGGACAGCGACCAGATCACCGTGACACTTAATGACGGGTCAAGCCTTCCGGCCAAGATCGTGGGGCGCGACACCAAGACCGATCTGGCTCTGCTCAAAGTCACACCCAAGAAACCGCTGCCGGCCGCGCATTTCGGCGACAGCGACAAGGCCAGGATCGGCGATTGGGTGATGGCGATCGGCGATCCTTTCGGCCTGGGCTCGACGGTGACTGCGGGCATCGTTTCGGCGCGAAACCGCGACATCAATGCCGGTCCCTATGACGATTTCATCCAGACCGACGCGCCGATCAATCGCGGCAATTCCGGCGGTCCCCTATTCGACATGGACGGCAATGTGATCGGGATCAATTCCGCAATCTTCTCGCCCTCGGGCGGAAGCGTGGGCATCGGCTTTTCCATTCCCTCGAACATGGCGCGGGACGTGCTTGCCCAGTTGAAGCAATTCGGGGTCGCCCGGCGCGGCTGGATCGGCGTGCGCATCCAGCAGGTGACCGACGAGATCGCCCAGGGCATGGGATTGCCTGGCACCCAAGGCGCCCTGGTCGCCGACGTGACGGCGAGCGGACCAGCCGACAAGGCAGGTCTCAAGAATGGCGACGTGGTGGTGGGCTTCGACAACAAGCCTGTCGCGGACTCACGAGAACTGCCCCGCATTGTGGCAGCCACGCCTATCGGCAAAACCGTCAATGTGGATGTGCTTCGCAAGGGCAAGAAACAAAACTTCAAAATCGTGATTGCCAAGTTGGACGAAGGCTCACCCGACAAGCCAGGCAAGAAACTGCCGCCGCCTCCGCCCAAGCCAAAATCCAAGGTCTCGCAACTGGGTCTGTCGCTGGCACTGCTGGATGAAGCCGCGCGGACCAAATACAAGCTGGCTGGCAACATCCAGGGTGTGGTGGTGAGCGATGTCGATCCCGACAGCCCTGCCGCGGACAAGAATTTCCGCCCCGGTGACGTGATCGTGGAAGTGCAGAGCCAGCCGGTGAAATCGCCTGCCGACGTCGAGGCGCGCGTGGATGCCGACGTAAAAGCGGGAAAGAAAGTCGAGTTGATGCTGGTGAGCCGAAACGGCGAGATGACTTATGTCGGTTTGCGGCTGGAATAGCTCAAAACTTAGTTCCCCCGCTTCCATTCCCTAGCCCGGGGGCCAGCACTTGCCCACGCGCGAAGTGGGGGCCCGACCAAGTCTCGCCGGAGCTACAGGTGAACTATTTCTTCGTCAGTGTAGCCCTGCAAATAGAGCAGGGCACTAAGGTCGTTGTGATTGATCGAGGCGCCCGCGGCTACCGCGACCAGGGGCTTGGCGTGATAGGCAACTCCAAGGCCGGCGCGCTGGATCATGGCCAGATCATTGGCGCCATCGCCTACGGCTAGTGTCTCGGCATAGTCGAGCTTGAGCCTGGCGGTCGCTTCCTCCAGCGCTTTCAATTTGGCTTCCCGACCGAGGATGGGATCGCCCACTTCGCCCGTAAGCGTCGTGCCATCGTCCAACAGCGTGTTGCCGCGTTCGACATGGAAACCCGCCGCCGCGGCTACCCTGGAGGTAAAAAATCCGAACCCGCCCGATACCAGCATGGTATGAGCGCCATCCCGGCGCATGGTGGCGATCAGGTTTTTGGCTCCGGGATTGAGCCGCACCCGTTCGGAATAGGTACGCTCCAAGGCGGCGAGTGGCAGGCCTTTGAGCATGCCCACGCGTTCCCGCAGCGCCGCCTCGAATTGAAGCTCACCCCGCATGGCGCGTTCCGTGATGGCTGCGATCCTTGGCTTGAGGCCCGCCATATCGGCCAATTCATCCAGGCATTCGACGTTGATGATGGTCGAATCCATATCGGCGATGAGAAGTTTCTTCTTGCGCCGAACTGCGGCCACCAGATTGATGTCGAGCTTCAATCCTTCGGCCAGGGCACGCGCTTCGGCCAGGGGCGCCGCACCTTCGTTGTGGAGTGGCAAATCGAAGGCATGGCCGGGCGAGAGGATATGGGCGCGGCCCAACTTGAGGGGCGCAAACAATTCCGGATCGGCACGGACACCGATGACATTCAGAACAAAGGCGGACATGCTAAGAGCCCGATATCGATGATATGGCGAACTTCGAAACCCACGGCACTCATATGATGCGATGCGACGCCGTGCTTATTGCAGGCCCGACCGCGAGCGGCAAGTCCGCCGCCGCATTGGCCTTGGCGCATCATATCTCCGGCGCGCTGATCAATGCCGATGCGATGCAAGTTTACAGAGAAGCACCCATCCTGACCGCACAGCCTGACGGGGAAGCGCGCGCGAAAGCACCGCATTTTCTTTATGGCCATGTTCCAGTGTGCGAGCCTTATTCGGTGGGACGTTATGTCGAGGACGCGCGCGAGGCGCTGGCAAAGGCTCATGCGATGGGGAAGATCCCCATTCTAGTGGGCGGCACTGGACTCTATTTCAGCGCATTGGCGGAGGGATTGGCCAATGTTCCGCCTATCCCGCCTGAAACGCGCGCGCGGTCCCGCGCGCTCATGGAGGAAATCGGCGTGGGCGAGCTTCATGCTCGGCTTGCGGAGCGCGATGCCAAAACGGCGGCTGAGCTTCGTCCTACCGATTCGCAGCGCGTGGTGCGTGCCTGGGAAGTGCTGGAGGCGACCGGGCGCCCCTTACGCCACTGGCGGCAAGCGCAAACACCGCCGCTGCTGAATGAACTGAAGCTCGCCCGCTTCGTGCTCGATCCGCCACGTCCGCTTCTGAGGTTGAAAATCGCGGAAAGGTTCCAATCCATGCTGGGTCACGGCGGCATGGACGAAGCATTGGCGCTTGCCGCTCTCGATCCGTCGTTGCCTGCCGCCAAGCTCCTCGGCCTGCGGCCCTTGATCGCCTATGCCCAAGGCCGGCTCTCGCGCGAGGAGGCAATTGAAGAGGCAGTCAACGCAACGCGGCAATTTGCCAAGCGGCAGTTGACGTGGTTTCGAAACCGCATGGCGGATTATGTCTGGTTTGACCCAAACGAGAGCAATATTATTGCTATATATGATGATTTTTCTGCATGAAATTGCTTGACGGAAGTTGCGCTGCAACCTAACGTGACCGCGATGACAGAGTTTCTCGTACTTATTTTGAGGCCATCGCCCGAACGTGGTTAGCCCCGCGGAACCGGACGATGGCTTGTGATCAAGGGGCGGAAACGCCCCTTTATCTTTGGAACCAGGCTTGAGGGTTATGGATACGGACACGAAATTGGCGGAAAGAACTACCGCTCACGAGACGGTTTCTCTCACGGGCGCCCAGATGGTGGTGCGCGCGCTCAAGGATCAGGGCGTCACGCATATTTTCGGCTATCCCGGTGGCGCGGTACTTCCTATCTATGACGCGCTGTTTGCCGACAATGGCATCGTCCATGTCCTGGTCCGCCACGAGCAGGGCGCCACACATGCCGCGGAAGGTTATGCACGCTCTACGGGCAAGCCTGGCGTGGTGCTGGTGACGTCGGGACCAGGCGCTACCAATGCCGTCACCGGCCTGACCGATGCTTTGATGGATTCAATTCCCCTGGTGGTTCTCACCGGCCAGGTGGCGACACATTTGATTGGCACCGATGCGTTCCAGGAAGCCGACACTGTGGGCATCACGCGGGCCTGCACCAAGCATAATTGGCTGGTGAAGGATGTGAACGAGTTATCCCGCACGCTGCACGAAGCATTCCAGATCGCCACCCAGGGAAGGCCTGGTCCGGTGGTGGTGGACATCCCCAAGGATGTGCAGTTCAAGACTGGCGACTATTTCACGCCGGAGCAGATTCGCCACCGGACCTTCCGGCCCAAAACCGAACCGGATCAAGCGGCAATCGCGCGCGCGGTGGAACTGATGTCGGAGGCCAAGCGCCCTGTCCTTTACACTGGGGGTGGCATCATCAATGCGGGGCCGAAAGCAAGCTTGGCATTGCGCGAGCTGGCGTCGCTCACCGGTTTCCCGGTCACCTCAACGTTGATGGGATTGGGCGCTTTCCCTGCCTCCTCGCCGCAATGGCTCGGCATGCTGGGCATGCACGGCACCTACGAAGCCAACAATGCCATGCATGATTGCGACCTGATGGTCTGTCTGGGAGCGCGCTTCGACGACCGCGTCACCGGACGCATTGACGCTTTTTCGCCCGGCTCGAAGAAAATCCATCTCGATATCGATGCTTCGCAGATCAACAAAGTCGTGCGGGTGGACTTGCCCATCGTCGCCGATGCCGGGCGCGCCATTTCCGAAATGGTTAAGTTGTGGAAGGCCAAGGGCGTCAAAGCGCAATCCATCAAGGATTGGTGGGCCACGATCGACAGCTGGCGCGCCAAGAAATGCCTCGCCTATCAGCCTTCGCAATCCCTGATCAAGCCGCAATATGCCATCGACCGGCTCTATGCGCTGACGCGCGGGCGCGACGTCTACATCACGACCGAAGTGGGACAGCACCAGATGTGGGCGGCGCAACGATTCAAATTCGAGGAACCTAATCGCTGGATGACCTCGGGCGGCCTGGGCACGATGGGCTATGGCCTTCCGGCCGCGGTGGGCGTGCAGATGGCCCATCCGGGTGCGCTTGTGATCGATATCGCCGGCGAAGCTTCGGTGCAGATGACCATGCAGGAAATGTCCACCGCCGTTCAGTACGACCTGCCGATCAAGATCTTCATCCTTAACAATCAATATATGGGGATGGTGCGCCAATGGCAGGAATTGTTGCATGGCGGGCGTTATTCCCATTCCTATTCCGAAGCGCTGCCTGATTTCGCGAAGCTGGCAGACGCCTTTGGCTGTCTCGGCCTCTTCGCCGACAAGCCCAGGGATCTGGACGATAAGATTCGCCAGATGATCGAAAGCCCTAAGCCGGTGCTATTCGACTGCCGGGTGGATCCTGCGGAGAATTGCTTTCCCATGATCCCCTCGGGCGCGGCGCATAACGATATGATCCTCTCCGGTCTTTCCGACGCCGAGGTCAGTGACGAAGGGAAGATGTTGGTGTGATGGCAATAGAGCGGCACACCGTGACCGCCCTGGTGGACAATGAAGCGGGCGTGCTTGCCCGCGTCGTGGGTCTGTTCTCCGGCCGCGGCTACAATATCGAAAGCCTCACCGTGGCTGAAGTTGACCCCAAGGCGCGCACGTCGCGCATCACCATCGTCACTTCCGGCACGCCCGAAGTGATCGAACAGATCGAGGCGCAGCTTCGGCGCGTAGTGCCGGTCCATGCCGTCACGAACTGGACTTTCGCCTCCGATGGCATCGAGCGGGAAATGGCGCTGGTGAAAGTTACCCGCCCGGCCTTGAAAGCGGCGAAGGCGACAGCAGAGAAATTCGGCGCCCGCGCGTTGGATGAGAGCGGCGTATTCGAATTGACCGATGCGCCCGCCAAAATATCCAGTTTCATCGAAGCCATGCGGGACCTTGGGCTGAGCGACGTCTCGCGCACCGGTGTGGCCGCCATCAGTCGGGACAGCGAGTAAGCGGTCCCTTTGCATGTGACATATGAGCCGGGAACAATTGCCCCCCTTCCTGCGAGCGGATAAAAAGCGGGCGCAACGGAAGGGTCTTTGATTATGCGGGTCTATTACGATCGGGATGCCGATCTCAATCTGATCAAGAACAAGAAGGTCGCAATAATCGGCTTCGGCTCCCAGGGCCATGCCCATGCCCAGAATATGCGCGATTCCGGGGTCAAAGAGGTGGTGATCGCAGCCCGTCCGGGAGCCTCCGCCAAGAAGGCGGAAGCGGCGGGTTTCAAGGTGATGAGTGTCGCCGACGCCGCAAAATGGGCGGACGTGATGATGATGGTGACACCCGACGAGCTGCAGGCCGACATCTGGAAGAACGAGCTGGAAAAGAACATGAAGGACGGCGCGGCCTTGATGTTCGCCCATGGCTTCAATGTCCATTTCCGCCTGATCGAGCCGCGCAAGGACCTCGACGTGCTGATGGTGGCGCCCAAAGGACCCGGGCACACGGTGCGGGGCGAATATCTCAAGGGGGGCGGCGTGCCCTGCCTGATCGCGGTGCATCAGGACGCGTCCGGCAACGCTCATGATCTTGGTCTGTCTTATGCTTCGGCAATAGGCGGCGGCCGCGCCGGCATCATCGAAACCAACTTCCGCGAGGAATGCGAAACTGACCTGTTCGGCGAGCAGGCCGTGCTGTGCGGCGGTCTGGTGGAATTGATCCGTGCCGGCTTCGAGACATTGGTGGAAGCTGGTTATGCGCCGGAGATGGCCTATTTCGAATGCCTCCACGAAGTGAAGCTGATCGTGGATCTGATTTATGAAGGCGGCATCGCCAACATGAATTATTCCATCTCCAACACCGCCGAATATGGCGAATATGTCACTGGCCCGCGCATCATCACCCCCGCCACCAAGGCCGAGATGAAGCGGGTTTTGGATGACATCCAGAGCGGCAAATTCGCGCGCGACTGGGTGTTGGAGAACAAGGCGGGCCAGACTTCGTTCAAGGCCACTCGCGCAAAGGGCGATCAACACCCGATCGAGGAAGTGGGCAAGCGGCTGCGCGCCATGATGCCTTGGATCGCCAAGAATAAGCTGGTGGACACAGCGAAGAACTAAAATCCAAGAGCGGGGGATAGGATGGTCAAGTTCGGCGCATCACTGGTCGCGCTGACTCTCTTGATGGGTTCGGCTCCTGGCTGGGCCGATCCGGCCATCGCAGCGCGCCTGCGTGACCAGGCGCTTAACGATCCGACCGCTTATCAAGTGCTGGAATCGCTCACCACCGAAATCGGGCCGCGTCCGGCTGGCTCGCCCGCCCAGATGCGCGCCCGCGATTGGGCACTGGCCAAGATGAAGGCGCTTGGCTTCACCAATGTCCATGTCGAACCTTTCTCCAAACGGGCTTGGCTCAGGGATGATGAAAGCGCGGAAATCCTTTCGCCGTTTCCGCAGAAACTGGCCATTCTGGGGCTTGGTAATTCCATTCCCACGCCCCCCGAAGGCATCACTGCCGAAGTGGCGGTGGTGAAGAGCCTGGCCGAGCTCAAGGCTGCGCCGCCCAATGCATTTGCCGGCAAGATCGTCCTGGTCAATCAGCCCATGACCCGCACGCAGGATGGCAGCGGCTATGGCGCGGCCGTTGCGGCGCGCTATGCGCCGTCCGAAGCGTCGCGCCATGGCGCCATCGCCTACCTCACTCGCTCGATCTCCACCAGCACGGCACGCGCGCCGCATACCGGCGCCACCATGTATGCTGCCGATGCGCCTAAGATACCGGCGGGCGCCTTGGGTGTCCCTGATGCCGATCTGATCGAGCAAATGACGGCGCGCGGACCGGTGCACCTGCATCTTTTGCTGCAGTCGCACGTGGTGGATGCCACAGCGTGGACTATTTCCGGCGATGTCGCGGGTAGCAGCCGTCCCGATGAAGTGATCGTAGTGGGCGGTCATATCGACAGTTGGGACCCGGGCACGGGCGCGATTGACGACGGCGCGGGCGTCGCCATCAGCGCTGCCGCCGGGCACCTGATAGCCCAGTTGCCGCGCCATCCCGCCCGCACGATTCGTGTGGTGTTCTGGGGCTCGGAAGAGACGGGTGGTTCCGGCGCGGCCTATCTCGATATGCACAAGATAGAACTCGACAAGATCGTGCTGGCGGGGGAAAGCGATCTCGGCAGCGACAAAGTCTACGAGCTGGAGCTTCCACCGGGCGCAGCCACCAATCCGGAGCTCTTACCGCTGTCCTCGATTCTGGCGCCGCTAAAGATCATCGTCGCGGCGACGCCGGCCACCGACGCCGGCAGCGACGTGGAAGATATCCAACACGCGGGCGTGCCGGTACTGGCGCTAAGCCAGGACGCCAGCCGCTATTTCGACTACCACCATTCCGCCGACGACACGCTGGCGATTGTAAAGAAAAGCGAGCTCAACCAAAATGTGGCAGCATGGGCGGCCACGCTCGATATGGTGGCCGACAGCGATCTCAATTTCCGCTTAGTCAAGTAACGGATCGCCTGGCCGTCACAATAAGTTCACGCAGCAAAAGCTGGCCCTCGAACTTTAATAACCAGCAAAAAACCGGGCCAAGCTAGCCTCCATCCGGGGTGCAGACGCTTTCAGCCGTGAGCGAAATCAAGACAGAACAGTCCGCAGCCCGTCCACAAACCGCGGGCGCGCTGGCGCTACGGGCGTCTCCCCTCCATGCGCCTCGCGCAGAGGGGAGAAGACGAACCGGCGCCGCTTGAAGCTTAGTCGGAACCAGCGGTGAACCAACTAGGTCGGATTCTCCAGGCTGAACATCGCCCCGTCGTCGTCGTAAGAGAAGATCTCGCTGAAGCGGCCCCAGCTCACAACGGTCTTGAGCGTGTCCTCCGCTGCCTCCTCGGTCATATGGTCTTCCAGCTCGTCCAGGAAACGGGTCCTGGGCGCGGAATGGCTCGCGCGTTCGTCCAGTACCCGGCGGATATGGACTGCCAGGGGCACGTAATTCATCAGCGCGCGCGAGAAAATCTCCTTGCGCTCATTGAGATCGGCGTCGGCGAAACGCTTGCCCATATGGGTGAGCCTGATGTCGCCGCCTTCCACATCAGCCAGGTGCAAAAGCTGCATGGCTTCGGCCACTGGGAAGAGTTCGTCCACTTCCAGTTCCTGCTCGTAGGCGACGTCGGGCAAGTCCGCCTTGCCGTCATAGGGCGGCGCGGCCAAGGCCTCGATCAGGCCCGCGATCTGGTTGGGCGAGACATGGACCAGCGGCACTTCTATGCCGGCTTTTCGGTTCTGCTGTTGTTGCAGACGCTCGATGCGTCGTGCGGTCATCTCGACATAGATCTGGTCCACATAATGTTCGAACTGAGGCGAGGTGCGGTCGCGCGGCTGGGGCAGGTCGATCTTGATTTCAGAACTCACCCGGCCGGGATTGGATGCGAACAACATCACGCGGTCGCACATCAGCACTGCTTCTTCGATATTGTGCGTGACCAGGATGATGCCCTTGATGGGCAATTTTCCGTTTCCCCACAGTTCGATCAGGTCGGTGCGCAGATTTTCCGCCGTCAGCACGTCGAGCGAGCTGAAAGGCTCGTCCATCAGAAGGATATTGGGATGCACCACTACGGCACGGGCAAAGCCCACTCGCTGGCGCATTCCGCCCGACAATTCGCGCGGATAGGCGCTTTCGTAGCCGTCAAGACCGATCAGGTCGATGGCGGCCAGCGCCCGTTCGCGCATCTCTCTGGGAGGCAGGTTCAGCACTTCCAGGCCCAATTGCACATTTTCCAGCACTGTAAGCCAAGGAAAAAGCGCGAAGCTCTGGAATACCATCGCGACGCCCTGCGCGGGGCCTTCGATGGGCGCGCCCATATAGGTGAGATGTCCACCTTGGGGTCGGGCCAGTCCGGCAATCAATCGCAACAAAGTGGATTTGCCCGAGCCAGAACGGCCGAGCAGGCCCACGATCTCGCCTTGCTTCAAGCTGAGATTGACGTCGTCCAGGACCAGCAATTCCTCGCCCCCGCCCCGAGGAAAAGTGCGGCGCACATGGGAGACTTGGAGAAGCTCGCCGTTTGCCATTGCTTAATCCTCCGGAGCATCGGCCAGGGAATCCCGGCTTTCTAATTATCCCAAAATCCCGGGGCCGCGCTTTTCCGTCCGGATGTGCGACCAATCAAGTCAACCGGTATTTGCGTTCGGCGTACCAGTAAAGCGGCCGCCACAATAGCCGGTTCACCACCACCACAAAGAAGCTCATTACGATCGTGCCCAAGAGGACACGCTGGAAGTCCCCCACATTAACCGCATCGGTGATGTAAGCCCCGAGGCCATGGGCACGCAGCGTATGGTCACCCCAGCTGGCGACTTCCGCCGCGATAGAGGCATTCCAGGCGCCGCCCGAAGCCGTGATGGCACCGGTGACATAGAAGGGAAACACCGCGGGCAGGGCAACCTTCTTCCACCACAGCCAGCCGTGGACGCCGAAATTCTCTGCGGCGTCGCGCAACTCCTGAGGCATGGTACTGGCGCCTGCGATCACATTGAACAGGATGTACCATTGAGTACCCAATATGATTAGCGGCGAGAGCCAGATGTCGGGGCTGACGTTCCAGAACAAGATCAGCGACACAACCAGCGGGTACAGCAAATTTTGTGGAAAGGCGGCCAGAAACTGCGCCACGGGCTGCACGATGGCAGTGAGCTTGGGACGCAGGCCGACATAGATGCCCACTGGCGTCCAGATCAGGCTGGCCAGCCCGATCAGCACGATCACCCTGATCAACGTGATGAAGCCCAGACCAAACGCCGTTGCCGCGTCGCTCCAGCTGAAATGGGCGTGATCAAAGAAAACATAGATGCGCCAGGCCGCGAGGGCGCCCAATAATCCCAAGAGCGTGTACCAGACGATGTTGGAAATCCGGCTGTTGACCTCGGGCACCGCGGCCTTAAGGCCGAAGCTCGGCGGATGCCAATAATAGGACCAGCGCATCATCTGCTCGAAAGGCGCGGTCATCAGGTCGAGCAGCCGGGAGCGGCGATAGACGGTGAGTGCCCAAGATTGGGGCATTTCCTCCGAAGGCTCGCTGGAGACGCGGAATCGGTCGGCCCAAGCCACCAGGGGGCGGAACAGCAGCTGATCATAGAGAAGGATCACCACCAGCATCGCTCCGATCGCATAGAAAATGGCGGGAAGATTCTTCTGCGCGATAGCCACGGCGATCCAGGAGCCGATGCCCGGCAGCGCGATATTGGTCTTACCGACGCTGATGGCCTCCGAAATGGTCACGAAAAACCAGCCGCCCGACATGCTCATCATCATGTTCCAGATCAAGGAAGGCGTGGCGAAAGGTGCCTCGATCCGCCAGAACCGCGCCCAGGCGCTGAGGCCGAACATGCGGCCGGCTTCTTCCAGTTCCTCCGGCACGGTGCGCAGCGACTGATAGAAACTGAAGGCCATATTCCACGCCTGGCCGGTGAAGATGGTGAAGACGCAGGCCAGTTCCGCCCCCAGGATGCGGCCCGGCGACAGCGACAGGAACCAGACGATAGTGATCGACAGAAAGGAAAGGATCGGCACCGACTGCAGGATGTCCAGCAACGGCACCAAAAGAGTCCCCGCGCGCGGGTTCTTGGCCGCCCAAGTGGCATAGGTGAAGGTGAAGGCCAGCGAGGCCCCCATCGCGATCAGCATGCGCAGCGCAGTGCGCAGTGCGTAGCCGGCCAGGTCGGCAGGATCGAGCTTGAGATAGTTGCCGGAAATGGAGCTTAACGGATGCACCAGAAAGCGGCTGACATCGGCAAAAGCGACCAGGAAACCCGCTACTAGAATGGCCGCCAACAGGTCCCACCGGCTGGGCAACAGGCGGCGCGCTTCGATCGAAACGGGCGGCAGGATTTTCATGTCCAGCAGACCTTGAGATCAAAAGATGGGCGTTCGGGACCGAGACAAGCATTTCGCGCACGCCGGTGAAAGCATGGCTTTATGACAGCGCCATTGTTCTATCGTCGCGTGGAGAGTGGGAGTCAATCTGGCAATCTTGGGGGCTGCTGTCCCCGCAAATGTTCTTCGAGCCATGCTGCGGTCTCGGCCGGTGTGCGTTTGTCCTGATCGCGGTCTACCATCAAATTCGCCTGCTGCATCAACGCAAGGGGAATGGCCCCGATCAGGGGGCGAAGGCTCGCAAGAAAACGCGGGTCATGGGCGTGGGACGGACCTATCAGCAGTACAGCGTCATAGGGCGGGAGCGCTTCCTTGGGATCGGCAAGAATGGTGAGCCCGTAACGGGCGATGCGACCGTCGCTGGAGAAGGCCGAGACCAGATCGGCGTCCCCGCTCATCACAGCGCGAAACAGGAAATCCGGCTGATACTGCCGCCGCCGCATGGTGGAAACGCCATAAGCGGCTGCGACCGTCCGCCATTCGGGCCGCGAGAAAATTTCGAAATCGCCTCCGATCACCAGATCAGGATGCAGGGCGACGTCGGCCAGGCTTCGGATATGAAGGGCCTTGGCACGATCGGCGCGCATGGCAAAAACATAAGCATTCTCGAAACCCAGCGGTCCCATTAGGGCCACGCCATAATGGCTGGCGAGCCAGGATGTCAGTTGCTCCCGCATGGATTGACGGCCCGGCATGTCTGTCCGGTGCATCGCATCGCCCCATAGCGTGCCGGTATAATCGACATAAGCATCAATGTCGGAGGCGGCGAGCGCCCGAAGTGCAACCGTCGAACCAAGGTCTATTTTTTGGCGGACGGCAAAACCCGCACGGCCAAGCTGGTCCGCCATCATATCGGCCAGGATATATTGCTCGTCGAAATTCTTGGCCCCAATCACCACGCCCCTCGCAGGTGTCTGAGCCAGTCCGGGGCCAAGGCTCGCCGCGATCAGTACGGCCAGCCCAAGTCCTGCCAGCGCCAGGCGCCGGCGCGATCGTGCCTGTAGCGCCTGGCCCGCCACTGCCAGAAGAAAATCCAGCACCAATGCCAGACCGGCCGCGGCCACGCAGCCAAACAGCACGAAGACCCAATTTTCGGTCTGGAGTCCGGTGAAGATGTAATTTCCGAGGCTGGTCTGGCCGATGGGTGTGGAAAGGGTGGTGATGCCCACTACCCAGACGGTGGCTGTGCGGATGCCGGCTAGCAGTTGCGGCGCGGCCAAGGGCAGTTCGACTTTGTAGAGGGACTGGCGCGGCGTCATGCCTACGCCCTTGGCGGCCATCAGGATGGCGGGATCGAGCCCCTTCAGGGCCGTCACCAAATTGCGCAGGACCGGGAGCATGGCATAGAGCGTGAGCGCCAGCAGCGCGGGCAAAAATCCCAGCGCACGGAACGAGACGCCGAAGAGATTGCGTGCGAGCGCGGAGAGCGCCAACAACAACGGATAGAAGAGTGCCAGCAGCGCCAGTCCCGGAATGGTCTGGATTACACTCACCAGCCCCAGAAGCGGCGCGCCGATCCCTTTGCTGCGCGCGGCGACAATGCCCAGAGGCACGCTGACCGCCACCCCCAGGATCAGCGCAGAAACGCTCAGAATCACGTGCTGACCCAGATAGTCCGGCAACAGCGCCCAGGCTTCCTGAAAACTGGGATTCATAAGGCCAGCGTCTTGGCCAGGGCCCGGGCGCGCCGCCTGGGCGTTTCAATCAATTTGGCGACAAAGGAGTCGGCCGGACGGCTCACCAATTCATGTGGCGTATCGGTTTGGACCAAAGTTCCCTCGCGCATTACCGCGATCCGATCGGCCAGGAGCAGCGCTTCGGTCATGTCATGGGTAACCAGCAAGGTGGTGAGGCCCAGGCTCTGATGGATATCGCGGACATCTCCGGCAACCGCTTCACGTGTCACCGGATCGAGCGCCCCGAAGGGCTCATCCAGCAGGAGTATGTGCGGCTTGGCCGCCAATGCCCGGCCCAATGCGACGCGCTGGCGTTGCCCCCCGGAGAGACCTTGCGGCAGCCGGTCGCGATACGCCTTCGCATCCAACCGAATCAGGGCGAGAAGTTCATCGACCCGGGCCTCGATACGGGCTTCGGCCCAGCCCAGCAAGCGGGGCGTCACAGCGATATTCTCGGCCACCGTCATATGGGGGAAAAGCCCAGCTTCTTGAAAGACATAGCCAATGCCGCGGCGGAGTTGTACGGGGTCGGCCTCGCGCGTGTCGCGGCCTTCGATTCGAATGGTGCCGGCATCGGGTTCGACCAGCCGGTTGACCATATTCAAGGTGGTGGTCTTGCCTGAACCAGATGGCCCAATCAACGCGAGGAACTCGCCCTGGCGGATCGTGAGGGTAAGGTCGGAGACACCCTCCCTGCCTGAGCCGGCATAGGCCTTGGAGACGTGGAGAATCTCGATCAAAGCAATCCGATAAGTTCTTGTGGAATGCCATCCTGCGCGCCCTTGCTCTTGCAAGCAAATTCGGCGTAAAACCCGGCCAACGAAGGAAAAAATGGTGATTTTACCGTCGCTTAAGTTCCTTCGTGTGAGCTAGCGAATTCGGCGGGCGGAACGACGACAGGTCCATGACGAAGGACGGATACGACAAGACGAGAACCGGCGAAATTTCCGCCGGCGTCGCTGTGCGTCCTTATGCGAAAGCCCGTCCTTCCCTCGGTTCTTCGCGCGCGCTTCTTCTCCTTAGCAGCCCCTAAGCGGATTGCACCCGAGATGGTCTCGTGGTGCTGGCGTTTAGGGGAACTCTGCGGAAGGAAAAATGGAATCGCTACGCGTCGAACAGAAGGACCTATGTCATGACCAACGAACAGCACAAAGCCCGGGAATTGCAGAAGATCAAAATATTCGACACCACCTTGCGCGACGGTGAGCAATCGCCCGGCGCGGCGATGACGCATGAGGAGAAATTGCGCATCGCGGAGCTGCTCGACGAGATGGGGGTCGACATCATCGAGGCGGGCTTTCCGATTTCGTCGCCCGGCGATTTCAAGGCGGTAAGCGAAATCGTCAAGATCGTGAAGCGCGCAAGTGTTTGCGGCCTGGCGCGCGCGGGCTTCAAAGACATCGACCGCGCCGGCGAAGCGCTGAAGGGCGCAGTCAAGCCCCGCATTCACACCTTCATCTCCACCAGTCCCGTCCATATGAAGCACAAGCTCAATATGGGCGAGAATGCGGTCTTGGAAGCCGTAGGGGCTTCGGTGACGCGGGCGCGCAATTTCACAGACGACGTTCAATGGAGCGCGGAAGACGCTACGCGCACGGTGCCGGATTTCCTATGCCGCTGCGTGGAAGTGGCGATTCATTCCGGCGCCACCACCATCAATATTCCCGATACTGTAGGCTATTCCACACCGCAGGAATATTTCGAGATCGTCACCATGCTCAAGAACCGCGTGCCCAACGCGGACAAGGTGACCTTCTCCACCCATTGCCACAATGATCTGGGGCTGGCGGTGGCCAATTCATTGGCCGGGGTTTTGGCGGGAGCCCGGCAGGTGGAATGCACCATCAACGGTATCGGCGAGCGTGCCGGCAATGCCGCGTTGGAAGAGATTGTCATGGGCCTGAAAGTGAGAAAGGACATCATGCCTTTCGCCACCAATGTCAACACGGCCCTGCTCGCCAAGGCCTCGAAGCTTGTCTCCAACGTCACCGGCTTCCCTGTCCAGTACAATAAGGCAATCGTGGGCAAGAACGCCTTCAGTCATGAGAGCGGCATCCATCAGGACGGCATGCTCAAGAATGTCGAGACCTATGAGATCATGCGGCCCGAGGATGTGGGCGTGAAGGCCACCTCACTGATGCTGGGTAAGCTCTCCGGCCGGCATGCCTTCCGTGACAAGCTGGAAGGCATGGGTTATACGCTCGGCGACGCGGCCATCGAAGACGCTTTCCGTCGCTTTAAGGACCTGGCCGACAAAAAAAAACACGTCTTCGACGAAGACATCGCCGCGTTGGTGGATGACGAGATCATGCGCGGCCAGGACGCGATTCAGGTTAAGGCGCTCAGGGTCGAGACCGGCATTGGCATTAAGCCCAATGCGATCATGACTTTGTCGGTCCGAGGCGAGGACCGGCACGTGACCATGGAGGGGGACGGCCCGGTAGACGCGGTGTTCCGCGCTATCCGGGAAAGCTACCCACATACGGCGACCCTTCAACTGTTCCAGATCAATGCGGTTACGGAAGGCACCGACGCCCAAGCCACGGTCAATGTCCGGCTGGAAGAAGACGGCCGCACCGTGACCGGAAAGGCGTCCGATACGGACACGATGGTGGCGGCAGCCTATGCCTATGTGAACGCCCTTAACAAATTATTGGTGAAACGGGAGAAGCAGAGGCCTGAGGCGTTAACAGTCGCGCAATGAGAAAGAGGGAAACTCCCCGCGTACCGCTGGAGTTTTCTTGCTCGCACGCGACATTTCGGGACACTGTTTCCTTAATCAGGGGATTGGCAGGTTAAGCATGTTCGGCAGTCTACTTGGCGCTCTATCGAGCGACATGGCCATTGATCTTGGGACGGCGAACACGCTTGTCTATGTCAAGGGGCGCGGTATCGTCCTCAACGAGCCGTCGGTGGTGGCCACCATGACCACCAGAAGCGGCAAGAAGTCGGTCCGTGCGGTCGGCAATGACGCCAAGATGATGCTGGGGCGTACGCCAGGCAACATCGAAGCGATTCGGCCCATGCGCGACGGCGTGATCGCCGATTTCGAAGTAGCGGAAGAGATGATCAAGCACTTCATCCGCAAGGTGCATAACCGCCGTTCCTTCGCCAATCCCATGATCATCGTCTGCGTGCCTTCAGGTTCGACGGCGGTCGAACGCCGGGCGATTCAAGAATCGGCGCTGTCTGCGGGAGCGCGGCGGGTCTTTTTGATCGAGGAGCCGATGGCGGCGGCGATCGGTGCGGGCCTGCCAGTCTCTGAACCTACCGGCTCCATGGTGGTGGATATCGGCGGCGGCACGACCGAGGTCGCGGTGCTGTCATTGGGTGGCATCGTCTATTCGCGGAGCGTGCGCGTCGGCGGCGACAAGATGGACGAAGCGATCATCGCCTATATCCGGCGCCACCAGAATCTTCTCATCGGTGAGGCCTCCTCCGAGCGCATCAAAAAGGAGATCGGCTCGGCAGCGGCGCCGGAAGGCGGCAGCGGAGTCACTATGGAGATCAAGGGCCGCGATCTACTTAACGGCGTGCCGAAGGAGATCACTATCACCCAGCGTCATGTCGCCGAAGCCCTGGCCGAGCCCGTCGGCGCGATCGTGGAAGCGGTGAAGGTGGCGCTTGAAGCCACGCCACCCGAGCTTGCCGCCGATATCGTGGACAAGGGCATCGTGCTCACAGGCGGCGGTTCGCTGCTCGCCAATCTCGATTCCGTATTAAGAAACGAAACCGGCCTTCCCGTCTCCATTGCGGACGATCCGCTGTCCTGCGTCGCGCTTGGCACGGGCCGGGTTCTGGAAAACACGAAGGGTATGCGTCATGTTCTGTCCACCGCGTTCTAGACTTGGTTTCTAGATTGGGCTGAAGGGGCCCATAGTCATGGCCAACGGCACCTGGAAAATCGCCCGGCGGGGCAATACCCAGCTTCCACTGGTCATCGTGCTTGCGCTGGCGGTGGCGCTTGTCCTTCTCGGGAAGGCGCAGTCCAATTTGTTCGACCGCGCGCGCACTGCGATTATCGACAAAATGCAGCCGCTCCTGGTGGTGGTACAAGCGCCGATCAGCGAGTTTGACCGGTTTTTGGGTTCGGTCGACGAGCTTTTCGCCGTCTATCATCAGAACTTGCTTCTCAAGGACGAGAACGCGCGGCTGAGACAATGGCGCAATGTCGCGGTGGTGATGCAGGACCGCGTCAAGCGCTATCAGTCGCTGTTACACGCCGTGCCCGATCCAGACATCCGCTCCGTCCTCTCGCAGGTGATCGGGCGCGCCAACCGGCCCTTCCTTCAGACCATGATCCTGGATGCGGGCGCGGGTAATAATGTCAAGCCGGGCGAGGCGGTGGTCGACGCGCGCGGCATGATCGGACGCATTTATCTTACCGGCCAACGCACCAGCTGGGTGATTTTGCTCACCGATCTGAATAGCCGCATTCCCGTCGCCGTCGCGCCGGGCAATCACCAGGCGATCATGGTGGGGGACAACACAGCGACGCCCACACTCGACACCTTGTCGCAAACCGTGACCCTGCATGCGGGCGATCAAGTCGTGTCATCGGGCGATGGTGGGCTCTTGCCACCCGGCCTGCCCGTCGGCACGGTGGTGGAACAGGCTGGCCAGTATCGCGTGGCGCTTTTGGCTGATGCCGCGTCGGCCCAGGATGTGGAAATATTGGCCTTCCGGCGGCCCCCGGAAGAATTGCCCGCCAACGCGCGAAGCCAGCTTCCAGCCGTGGCGGCAGGGTTGAAGCCGGCCGCGCCGGTGCCGGCGGCCCCAGCGACCTTGCCGGCTGCACCCACGTCAACAGGGGCGGCCCCAACACATGCGTTGCCATCGCCGGTCCCTGGGGCCGCACCAAGCGTTCAACCCAAACCAGCCTTAACAAGGGCGGCCCCAACACATGCTTTGCCATCGCCAGTCTCTGGGGCCGCACCCGGCGCACCGACGAAGACAGCGCACAGCGCCCAGCCCAATGGGGCCGCCACCGTGACGGTGCCGCTACAAGCTCAACCACCTGCTTTCGGGACGGTGGCGCCGCAGCCTCAGGCTGCTCCCGACACAAACCAAACGCCGGCCGGCCAAGCCGATCAGGATCGATGACACGATGGAGCTTAATGAGCGCACGGGGACGGCGATGGGGGGGCGATTAATATCGGCCTTGGTGCCTGTCCTGGTTGCTTTTCTGGCGGTCCTGGCTTCGAGTCTGCCTTTATCGCTTACCAATGGACTGGTGCCCGCTCCGCTTTTGGGCCTGGTGCCGATCTATTTTTGGTGCCTCGTGCGGCCCGACCTGATGACGCCGGCCGGGGTGTTTGGCATTGGCCTGTTTCAGGACATTTTGGCGGGTGGGCCGCCGGGCGTCTGGACCCTTTCCTTCGTGGTTGCCTACGCCGTCATTGAACGGCAACGCGAGGCTTTTGCGGGACTGTCGGGTCTGGGTGCGGTTTTGGGCTTTGCCACCGCGGTTTTGATCGCCTCGGCGTGCGCCTATGCCACGGTGGCACTTTATTATTGGCATGCGCCACCAATCAGTCCCATTGTGGCAGAACTTGTCGTTACGGTGCTGCTCTATATTCCGGGCGCTTATCTGGTCGGCGTCGTTCATCGCCGTCTTGTTGGGCCGCTCAGGAGCGACTTCTGATGCCGCTGTTCGATAAGAAGGACAAGTCTCGCTACGCAACTTTCTCCCGCCGCTCGCTGGCGCTGGGAGGCGGGATGGCCGCGATCTTCGCGGTTCTGGGGGGACGGCTTTACCAACTCCAGATCCGCGACGGCAGCGAATACATGACCGAAGCCGAGGACAACCGCATCAATGAGCGGCTCCTCGCTCCGCCGCGCGGCCGCATCTTCGACCGTTTCGGGGTCGAGCTCGCCAACAACAGGCGCAATTACCGGGTGCTGCTGGTGGCCGAACAGGCGACCGACGGTGTCGAGGAAGCACTGGACACAATTGGCAAGGTGATCCAACTCACCGATACACAAAAGAAGCGCGTGCTGGCCGAGCTTGCGCAGAACAAGAAATTCGTGCCCGTTCCAGTGGCGGAGAATCTCACTTGGGAGGAATTTTCCCGCATCAATTTGCATCTGCCCTATCTGCCCGGCGTGCAGCCGGATGTGAGCGAGACCCGCGACTATCCTTACGGTCCCGAAATGGTGCATGTGCTGGGCTATGTCTCCTCGGTCTCCGAGCAGGAGCTGGCGCATGACGACGATCCGCTGATGAGCCTGCCGGGCATGCGCATCGGCAAGCGCGGCATCGAGAGAGAGTTCGACAAGCAGCTCCGCGGCCGCGCCGGCGCCAGCCGCGTCGAAGTCAATGCCTATGGCCGGGTGATCCGCGAGCTTGGCAGGGATCCCGGCGGTCCCGGCCAGGATGTCTGGCTCAGCCTTGATGGCGAGCTGCAGCGTTTCGCCGATCAGCGCCTGAGCGGGGAAAGCGCTGCCTGCGTGGTGATGGACGCGACCAGCGGCGATGTCCTGGCGCTTTCCTCCACGCCCGGTTTCGATCCCAACTGGTTCAATGTCGGCGTCACCGGCCCGCAATGGCGCGAGCTGGCCACTTCCGACTACAAGCCGTTGCTCAACAAGGCCATCGCTGGCACCTATCCGCCTGGGTCTACCTTCAAGACCGCCATGGCGCTGGCGGCGGTGGACAACGGGATGGACGACCTCGTCGTCGATTGCACCGGTTCGATCCGGCTCGGCGACCACACTTTCTACTGCGATGCGTGGAGGATCGGCGGCCATGGCCATGTCAACCTGACACGCGGCATCCAAGTCTCCTGTGACATCTATTTCTACGAAGTGGCGCGGCGGCTGGGCATCGACAAGATGGCCGAGGCCGCCCATGCCCTGGGGCTGGGCTCGCCAACCGGCATCGAGTTGCCCGGCGAATTCGGCGGCCTCATCCCAACCCGTGCCTGGAAGATGGCGCGGTTCGGCGTTCCCTGGCAGCAAGGCGAGAC